>Ga0041059_1001864_pt1 | contig 16381 bp, 11 predicted proteins | sample AraColnosormetaG_FD_56232 | JGI IMG/M metagenome (GOLD analysis project Ga0041059, IMG submission 56232) | Arabidopsis roots microbial communities from North Carolina, USA - Col MF nosort | ecosystem: Host-associated > Plants > Roots > Unclassified | place: USA: North Carolina | collected...
CTATATAACAAGCTCTATTATATATATGTTTAAATTATATACGAATATTATTTAATTGGTGTTAGTTAAGCATTAAACATAATAATAACTTATAAATACAATAGTTTTTTTTTAATTAGAAAACAAACATTTAAAATTTTCTATTTTTATTTTACAACATTTTTGGCAATCGAATTCGACTTCGTGATAGAGATATGCACCAACAACTAAAAGATGACCTAGTTGAGCATATATGACAAAAGTTTGGTGCATTATCAAATGAAGAGTAAAACCATAATAGATAATATAGTTAGTTTTGATTTATGTTATCATGGTTTTATATGTAATTTCTGTGTAATTTATATATTTTTTCTATTTAATTTATGTTATCATGGTTTTATATGGAATTTTATGTTTAATTGATATATTTTTTATTATGATTTTATATGTAAAGTAATGTTTAATTATGTTTAATTATGTTTAATTATGGTTTTAAAAATAATAAAACTATTTAATAATATAATTGTAAAAATAATAATTGATATGTTTGAAAATATTGTAGAGATTTTAAATTTAATATAAAAAACATATAATAATATGTTAATGTTAATGAGATACTCATAAGAGTATTTCACCAATGGAAGCACAATTTTAGTATAAGTTTCTCTACTTAAATTAAAATATTAATAATATATTATGAGGTACTCATGGAGTATCTCACCAATGGAGATGCTCTTACGCATATGCTGACGAGAGACGAGAGAAGAGACGTTCGCTAAATCTTTTGCTTTCTCGCCACTACGTCCAGAGTCTCTCTCTGGTTCAGAAGACTCGAAATGGGTTAAACACGTATTCTCTCATTCTCCGTAGTTAATTAATTTAGTGAAACGGTAAAAACAAAATGGTAAAAAATTGGCGGTCGTTATTTTGTAGCGGTAAAGAAAATAGTGAGTTAGACTATTTACAAGTTAACTGTTTGAATTAAAAGTTGAAAGTGATTTGGAAAAAGATGTTGTAGAATTTCTTCAACACCGTTAATTTTGTGAATAAAATCCTTGTACACATATAGTCTTAGAAAATTTGGAAAAAGGTTTGATAAATGTAACTTAGATGCTGCTTGGATTATAAAAAGTAAGCTTTATGGATACGGACTTGAGTTCCCAAGATCATTTAGGTTCAATCTGATTTTGAGGTTTATATAAGAAGCTTCATTTAAACCGTTGAGTGTTTGAGCTATATGAAACTTCAAAAAAATGTCATTCGTTTAAATACCATCAAGAAGAATGTGAATCAACTTTTCTTTTTGGATGAAAACTAGTTTTTTGATATGGTAACTATGTTTTCAACACAACAAAATTTTATCGTCGAATGTCCGAAATGATAAAGACACTCTTAACCTTCATCGGAAAAAATAGCAATTTTTTGTGGTATATCAATAGCGGTTACAATCTAACTTGTTTTGTTGTTGTTATTATGATTAGAACTGTCAATTGGGTGGACCGCATGTGGGTTTTTACAGTCCAAATACACACGGACGGATTATGGTCTGGACTCCAAACTAAAAAACATAAACCAAGCAATCAAAAAGTTAGAATAAGATATTTTTTAGTTAAAACAAAAATCGTAAGTGAAGAAGGTCTGAATTTCTTGAGGAAGATAAACGGGCACAAAACCGGTGTACATACATGGATTATGGATATGTTCTAGAGGAAAGGTATAATTGAATACTAGTATCCGTTACAGAAACTAATTGCATTAAGTTTCGTCTACTGTTTAAGACCGCACGAGATATATATGTTAGACCGACTTTGGGAAAGAGGCTACTTAAATTATTTACGATTAATAATGCCAACGTAACGCGGACAGACATTTTAATTCAATTATTATTTGTTGCCTGCGAGATTCGAACCATCTCTTATTTCATTACTTAACCCAAACCAAAAAAATAAAAAGTTCATTTCGAAAGAAGAAGAAGAAAACATCAAATCATGAGTGGGCAAGAGAATCATGATCATGGCCGGATCTCTTCTACGCCCGCCGCCGCGTCGGAGCCTTCCAAGGCTGCTGCTCACTCCTCTGACTACGCTCCTTACCCTAAGCTCGATCCTACCGACGTCACTCCTCCTCCTCCTCAGCCTATTCCCACCGGTGCCGCCGCAACCACCATGCCAGCGGAATCCAATCCTTACGTTTCTCCTTCCCCTGCCCCAAGGAGTGAGTTCTTCTTCTCTCTATCCGATTTCGCATCCTAATCCAATTTCTGCCTTTGATTGATTGATTGATCTTGGTTTGGGGACAGATACGATGGATTCGGTGAAGGATACGTTAGGGAAATGGGGGAAAATGGCTGCCGACGCCACCAAGAAGGCGGAGGATCTCGCCGGAAATTTTTGGCAGCACTGTAAGCGCTTCTTCTTCTTCTTCTTCTTCCCCCTCGATTAGATGAATTACCAATTAATCTGATTACCGTCTCTTGGAGAATACGATGGTATTGGTTATGCCCCTTCTGGTTAAGTTAGTGTTCATCAATTGGCGCTTCTTCGGAATTTTACTTCGCGTTCAACCACCGACACTAAATCTAGCCAACAATTTTGATATTCATGCTCTTCCGTTTGAGTTTAAGCCAATTAGTTCTTTGTATCTGGTTATTGCCTTTGACTCTTGAAGCTTCTCTAGTATAGGTTGTTTTGGCTTTATTTCTCCGCTTGTGTGATGAATTAGTATTATATACATATGGTTGGAGGGAGGGATGATATTTTATATGAATTGAGACTTGAGAGTATACGTTTTGATATCTATCCTTTCTTTTTCAGTGAAAACAGGCCCAAGTGTAGCAGATGCTGCTGTTTCACGAATTGCTCAGGGGACAAAAATACTTGCAGAGGGTGGATACGAGAAGGTCTTCAAGCAAACATTTGATTGCCTTCCTGATGAAAAACTTCTCAAGACCTATGCTTGCTACTTGTCTACATCTGCTGGTCCTGTCCTGGGAGTTATGTATCTTTCGACTCACAAGCTTGCGTTCTCTAGTGACAATCCTCTCTCTTACAAAGAGGGTGAGCAGACCCTGTGGAGCTATTACAAGGTATACTCGCTCTCTATCCTATGGTTACTTTTTCTTTCTAACTCTTTTATTTTATATCTATTTACATCTAAGAAAACTATTTGAGAACAAAGATTCAGCGAATGTAATATTTGATGGTGACATGATAAAGCGTTAAGTGAGTTAAGTCATTTTCAATGCATCTATTTACATAGATTCATAGACTATAACAAATTTTCTTGTCATTTCTAGTTATTGACGTATAGAACGTAGTGTGTGTACGCTTATAGTAAATGGAAACTACATAATCATTCTAACGATATTGTTGAGTAGTTGCATGTTAGTTCCTATGTAGACAATTAGGACTTTAGTGGTTTGCCTAAGAGAGTAAGCTAAATCTTGTAGCATTCTTGATAAAACTAGGGGAGCCATTGAATAATTGTTAGTTTGAGAGTTTGGACTGGTTCTAATGTAAACATCTAACATGAGCTGAAATCCTATTAAACCAAGCAGAAAGCTTCTTGACAACATGATCTTTGGAAAACTGATTTTAAGATTTGGGTGGTTCTTGAGAACCTTTTTTCGTTCCTTGAGAACCTTGCACTTGCAGTCTATTTTCTGTCATTCTTCCTTGTAAAGTCTGTGGCTGATGATTTTGATGTGATGATCAGGTGGTACTTCCGGCGAATCAGCTGAAGGCAGTGAACCCATCAACAAGTAGAGTGAACACATCTGATAAATACATACAAGTGATTTCCATCGACAACCACGAGTTCTGGTTTATGGGGTTTGTGACTTATGAAAGCGCTGTGAAGAGCCTTCAAGAAGCGGTGCAGTCACATGGTCCGTGAAGGTCCACTGGTATAAATGGCAGCTCTTAGTGATATTGTGCATTAATATATGGAACAGTGTGTTTTAGTATTTGATACCATTTCAATGTGTTCTACATTTTGTCCTCTTGGCGTTTACTCATAAACATTGCTTTTGTTCATTTCCTTTTGTATAAAATTATTTCTTATTTTTTTTGAGGGAACCTTGTCCTTTAGATCTAACATTCATGATTTGTATTCGTGTTCTAAGTTGGATTCGGTCTTTGGTTTTTGATGAGTTTAGGATTTTAAAGGTGATCAAGTTGGGCGCTATAGACAAAACCAGCATTTAGAAAGCCCAATATATCACCGATGGGCCTTTGAAAAGAGCCCAAATCGATAATAAGCATGCATGGGAGAATTGGTGACACGGGCTCATTACAACACTTTCATCATAGAAGATCCTATGTTTAATGTGTTTAAAACAAATCTGGTATGAGTTTTGGAAGATAGTAACATTGAGTATATATGTGGAAACAAATCTAAATGGTGGGGTTTGTGCAATCGCCTAAATTGTTTTTTACTTGCATTCGTTATATGCAAATATCTAAATGATTAAAACCAAAACCAAAAATATCTAATATGATATATTAAAATATTAAGCTTCATTGTATCATTCTTACGAAGTGACCAACTTTAGAAGTTAGCGAATTGTCTGTCATTAAGCCTATTGCTCCTTGTCGTCTTATTCTTTGCTCACCAACGAGCTACGTCCTTTGAATTTCTTATTAAAGTTGTTAGCATATAAACTATGACTAGTGCCCATCAAATTTGAAGATTTAGCATTTGGACTCTTCTTGTGTTAACTGAACATGGTCAGTCTTACAATATCTATATATTCAATGGTTATCGAGTGATTGTGTCATGAAATGTTAATATAGTTGGATCTTTTAAAAAAAAATGTAAATATAGTTGAACCATATACATCCGTTGAAAACAACAACAGCAAAAACTGATAGCTCTGAACCATCTTTGTAAGAGTGTGTTTGCGACTACGGGAGTCTTGATATCAAACCGAAACCACCCTATATATGAAAAAGCTTCATAAAACCGATTTCTCGATTACTTTAATAAGATGGCATATCGGGTGTTAAATGTGTTTGTGCTACACAAAACAAAGATAATGCGAAGTTTCACACACAAAACCAAAGCCGTAAACGCACAGAAGAAGCTACTTCTCGTGAGCATGAGTTCTCTTCAGACGTTTTACCTCCCCACAATCCATAAGCTACATAAAACCGATCTCCGGTTTCCAGATTAATTTACCATTAGTATTTTACAAAAGTTTGTAAGTAAAAGAAAAATAAGGCAATCATGCAAAATCGAAAAAAAAAAAAGATGGCGAAAAGGAAAAGAAAGTAAGGCGGGAGTGGCAATTCAAAACCAAAATAAAGTAATGAAGAAGCGAGTCAAAGTAAGGCAACATAATTACGTACACTATTTGATGAGTCAAACCTACATCTTTCTATGACCAAATTTGAGAGGTGGCTACTTCTCTTAGGCTTTGCAACTTGAAAAATATGTTCCGCATCTAATCTAATAATAGGATGTTGTCATGTTCATATGTTTCGTTGAAAAATATTAATTCTAATTAAAACTCGTGTTAACATCAGGATTGGATTTTTATGTTCATAGTGATAATTAAATATCTCCAAGATTAGTGTAACAACAACAAAAAAAAGAATAATACTTATATCATAATCTCAGGATGATCATGATTGCTCAACTAAGTAGGGATTGGGTCAATCACTGGTTAAAAGAGAAGAAAAAGGTGAAATGATTATTCTAGAGTTTTCATTAAAGTTGAAATACCTTAAAACCAAGATTGAAATGTCTAAAAAGAACACTCGATACTTCCTTTTAATTCCACCGGTCTAAGTCTTCTTTCATTTTATATATTTGTATAACCTAATGCCGTCACGCACGTTAAACATAGTCAAATTCTTTATTCATATATTATTATTTTAATCGCTTCTTAATCACAGTTAACATACTTGGACCAAACCTAGTCCATATATCCAACTTTTAAAGCATGGATGTCCGATAACATAGTTGAAACATATACATATAAGGTGTGCATAAAAATATAAATAATATGTATGCATGAAAAAAAAGAAAAATACAAAACATTACTAAACGAATGGAATAAAAAAAATCTGTATATTAATAGATGAGTATACTTATTAGTAAAAATTTATTTTAAAGTAAATTGAAATTAGCCAAAAAGATAAAGTGAAAAAGATGTAAAAAATTGAATTTTTCTTGAAAGCCAAAAATTATTTGTTTGGGCCCCTATTTGTTTACCAAATAAAATGAAATGAAGGAGAACTCATATATTTGAATATGAAAATTGAAAACAAACACATTTTTAAAGGGAGATAAATTCTTTTGTATGTAAAATACTCTCAGTGTATATATATACAAACCAAAACTTCATTTCATTTGTTCACACTGAAACTCCAAAACTCTATCTCTCTCTCTCCTCCACACACCAATTTCTTCATGACCTTCTTCTTCTAGCAGAGAAGATTAAAGAAACCCCCAAATCCAGCTTATACTAAATGGGTCATGATAACATCACAAAGCTCGGGAGTCTACTCGTAAAGCTACACAAAGGTCCTTCAAGTTGGCTTTGTCTTCATCCTCGACCAGACCGAACCAGCAACGGCGGACGAATCAAGCTCGTCAGATCCGACGGTTCTTTACAAGTCTACGATCGTCCCGTAGTAGTCTCAGAGCTAACAAAAGACTTCCCAAAACACAAAATCTGTAGATCAGACTTACTCTACATCGGACAGAAAACCCCTGTTCTGTCTGAAACCGAAACACTTAAGCTAGGTCTCAACTACTTCCTCCTCCCATCAGATTTCTTCAAGAACGATCTCTCTTTCCTCACCATCGCCACCCTTAAAACCCCACAAAACGGTGGCGTTTTGGTGAAGAAGACTCAACAGCAACCTCAGCCGTTTCTTATACAAAAGGGAGAGAAAGGAGAGCGTTTAAGGATCCGTGTGTCTGAAGAGTTCGTGTCGGAACTGATGATGGAAGGGAAGAAAAACAGAGTAAACGAAGAGGAAGAGGAAGAAGAAGGAGGAGGAGAAGGAGAAGGTAGGGTTTGTACTACGGTGAAGTTGAAGAAAGACTATGTTCAATTGGTTGGTTTACGTAGATGGAAGCCAAAGCTTGAGACGATAACAGAGACTAAGGCAATGAAAGCAGCAACGATGGAGAAGACGAAGAAGAAGAGGAAAAGGTTTACTGTGATGAAGAAGAAGTCTCAGAGTGATTCAAGTTCGAAGCGTAAACTTCAATCCAAATCCAAGTCCAAAACTAAGAAAAGTATTATGAGGAAAATAGATTAGTTTTTGTTTTTGATTAGTTAGCAGATTCGTGTGTTGGTGATACATAGAAATTGTTGAAATTTGATGTAAAGAAACTGAGATTAATTAACCAAAAGGGATAGTAATTGTTTCCGAAATTGTTGGATTCCGCAGATTTTTGTGTTATAATTGAATTAACGAATCAAAACACAAAACTATTTTGTTTGTTACTACTAATTTTCGTTGAACATTAACAAGTTACTTTTGTTCTGCTAGGAAAAAAACAGTTGCTTTCGTACATAAACGTTGGAATCTTTCGAATAATGTTAAATTGTCATTCAAATAAACTGTAGTTTGAACGACCTATCGATAAACTTTCTGAATTCATTTTTGTCAAAATAAGGAGTTTTCTTTATTTATTTTTCCTTCTATTTTGGCAACTTGGTTTTATTGGGTTTTTAATTATTTGTTTATAAAAATATGAATCAAAAGATTATATACATTTTGTCTTTAGTTGCCAGTTTGAACGACCAACGGATAAATGATTTTTTTGTATGAAAATAAATTTCTGTCATTTTTCTGGAAATGAAATTTGATTTTGTCAGTTTCTGTCGAATTTTGGCGGTTTCTAGCACAAAATTGAATAGGATAAAGTTATTAATATATAGGAGCTAAATATATTTTCGATTTCATATAGGAAAACATTTATATTCGAATGCAAAAGAATATAACAATGGGAAAAAAATTGAATAAAGAAAATGCTCTCTTTACAATGGAATTAACGAAAGTGATTATAGTTTCATCATTTTAGTCATTTTCATTTTTGAAAAATCTTTGAATTAAAAAAGAAAGAAGCAAAACTGGTAAAAGCTGGTCGTAATTTGTGATAAATGTTTGAATGGAAATTATTGGGAGGAGGGAGATAGAGAAGGCACGTGTTTGTAGGAGTGTTTTTTGGTGTCAGTCTCGTTATTTGATTTGTTAACTAAAGTGTGAAAAAGAGACAAAAGAGGAGTCAAAGAAAGTCACCTAAAGACATCTCTCTTTTCTTTCTTTAGCAGCTATTACGAAATAGTAGTAGTAATTGTAATAGTAGTATTAGAGAGTAGCCTTCAATTTACGACGATGACGACCCCAATAATTTAGTTTTATATAATGTTAAAAAATTAGGTTTACTGTTAAAAAACATATCTCTAGATTGGAATATTGGATATACCAATTATCTTCTGGAATGTGATTGGATTAAGACGCATTGACTCCATGATCCTGCCTATCTTCTTGGAGACTTTTTTTTGTTTGTTGGAGTTCTAAAATTTATGATATCTAGCTTCATTATTTTTGCTCGTTTTTATAAGATCCAAACAAAACGTACTCGTTGTTTCCCTTCTATGATATCTATCGAAATGCGATAGGTTGCAAAATGCAAATCACTAGAAGAAAACTAAAATATATTAATATGTTGAGGAGTCTGAAGACTAGAGTTCATCACATCTATTTATCTATAGTTCTCAACCTAACTATAGTGTTCCTTGTTTTGTATGTTTATCTTTATAGTATTTAGTTATGCTAAAAAAAAACTCTAAATTTAGTTAATTCTATGGATTTATTTCTAAATTAGCTTACATTATTTTTACAAATATAATGTTAAATTAATTATGCTAAATCATATTTACAACAGCCTTGTTTAGTTGTTTTTACTTGTTTTTTTATTTATATTTTCACACAAATATAACTTAAATCTCTTACAAAATCTAAGAAACATGAACTCATTTAATATCATCTAACAAAACAAAAAACCACTTTTCCAAACACTTTGAATTACGTTTACAATAACTTTTGATTTATATAACTTAAAATCACACTATTGAAACATTTAATATAATTATATATTTTCTGTTATGCCTTCGTATGGGCCTATATAACGGGGCTAGTGAGTTCAGGCTTTTTTCCTTCAGTTGAAGTAAGTTTCCATATTTGGAAGAAATACGGTTCTGTTCTTTCCATCTTATTCACCGTAAATCCCTAATTCAATGAAGCAATCGTTCGAAGGATTCATGAAAACTGCGATGGAGAAGAAGACGCTCGATTTCGACAATCTTACGAAGCCCGTATTCCTCACCAAAGCTCACAGAAAAGAATTAGCCCTAAAACGCTGTCAGGATGAAATCGCCGATCGTGATCGCCGCAGCATCGTTCAGATCTCTCGCTCCAACTCCGATAATGACGATGGAAACCGTCCCCGAGATGTGAAACGAGAACGACATCGAAGCCACGACCATGACCGAAACAGAGAGAGCGATCGAGAGTTTCGTGAACGTGAAGTTAAAGCTAGGGTTGAGAAATTAGAGATGGTAAAGCGTGAGAAAGAGATTAACGCAATGAAAGAGCAATACTTAGGAACAACAAAGCCTAAGAAGAGAGTCATCATGAAGCCGAGCAAGAATTTCCGTTTCGATTGGGAGAACACTGAAGATACTTTGAGTGGAGAGATGAATGTTCTTTACCAAAACCCTCATGAAGCTCAGCCTCTGTTTGGGAGAGGGTGTCGCGCGGGAATAGATCGCCGTGAGCAAAAAAAACTTATGACGGGTAAGCACGAGAGAGAGAAGCGTGAGGAAGAAGATAAGCACTGGAGCGAGAAGAAGTTAGAGGAGATGAATGAAAGAGATTGGCGTATTTTCAAGGAAGATTTTAATATTTCTTACAGAGGATCAAAGATTCCTCATCCGATGAGGAATTGGGAAGAGAGTAAGCTTAGTTATGAGCTAATGAAAGCAGTAAAAAGAGCAGGATACGACAAACCTAAACCTATTCAATGGCAGCTATACCTTTAGGACTTGAACAGCGTGATGTTATCGGTATTTCAGCTACGGGTTCCGGCAAAACCGCGGCTTTTGTTTTGCCAATGTTGGCTTACATATCTAGGTTGCCACCAATGAGGGAAGAGAATCAGACAGAAGGTCCTTACGCTCTTGTTATGGTTCCTACACGGGAGCTTGCACATCAGATAGAAGAAGAGACGGTTAAGTTTTCGCGTTACTTGGGGTTCAAGGCGGTTTCTATCACTGGTTGGGAGTCAATAGAGAAACAAGCCTTGAAATTATCACAAGGATGTGAGATTGTGATTGCTACCCCTGGTCGATTGCTAGATTGCCTTGAGAGAAGGTACGTGGTGTTGAACCAATGTAACTATTTAGTTCTTGATGAAGCTGACCGGATGATTGACATGGATTTTGAGCCACAGGTCTCAGAAGTGTTAGATGTAATGCCTTGTAGTAATTTGAAACCCGAGAAGGAAGATGAAGAACTCGAAGAAAAAAAGATTTACAGAACTACGTATATGTTCAGTGCCACTATGCTTCTTAGTGTAGAGCGTCTCGCTAGAAAATTCTTGAGGAATCCTGTTGTGGTCACCATTGGAGAAACCACAAAGTTTATCACTCAACAAGTGATTATGACCAAAGAATCAGATAAGTTCTCTAGGTTAAAGAAACTGATTGACGATCTAGGTGATGATAAGACAGCGATAGTGTTTGTGAATACCAGGAACAAGGTTGATTACATTGTTAAGAATCTTGAAAAGGTAGGAAGGTGTCGTGTGACTACATTGCACGCAGGAAAGTCGCAAGAACAGAGAGATTATAGCTTAGAAGAATTCAAGAAAAAGAGATTTAACGTTCTTGTTACAACAGATGTTTTAGGCCGTGGGTTAGATATTCTTGACTTGGCACAAGTCATCAACTACGATATGCCTAACACAATGGATCTTTATACGCATAGGATTGGACGAACAGGGCGAGCAGGGAAGACAGGTGTTGCGACAACGTTCTTGACTCTTGAGGATAAAGATGTGTTTTATGGTTTGAAGCAGAAGCTTAATGAGTGTAATAGTTTGGTGCCACCTGAACTTGCGAGACATGAAGCCTCTAAGTTTAAACCAGGAACCTTTCCTGATAGATTCTCCCATTTTTAGGGATTTGGTGTCACTGCTATCTAACGAAGACTTTATTCAGTATAATTAAAGTATACAATTTTATTTATTTATTGCAACTGATGCTTGATGCTTGATGCTTGATTACAAGATAATAGTTGAGTATTTTCCAATGATCATGGAATCAAGTAAACATAACAACACAATGTACTTTGGTCAAATAAAGCACAATTAAACCACACAGAAAGGTATATATATCTCAACATTAAAATAAAAGGTAATGTCTTTACCATTTCATATTTTACAACCAATTAATGCTTTATCATAAATTTAATTATGAAAAATATTTTAAAAAATAAGTTAATAATGTGCTAACGCCTACACCCCAAGTAAATCCGAATTAATCGATCTAGGCGCTAATCCCCTATCAAACGTTTAGCTACTGACTTGCGATTTTTTAAACATTGGTTAATACTTAGTAGTCATCCACTACCTTGTTTCATAAATTTTAATGGAAATGCTAAATAACTCGTCGTAGCTATATGGTCTTCACGAATATAACGGCCAATATTGTCTAATGTAATGTGTTCCACCATCCCAACGGCTGTAAATTCGATATACTCGTGTACACTAATATTTGCCATCAGTTCTAAATCCCAAGCTCTATTCGTTTTGGTTGCAAATCATTGCTCTTAGGTAAATGAAACCGAATTTTACACCAGAGTAGAAGCGAATGCATGATAGATAGACATCATGAATCACAAATGAAGAAAAGAACAATGAACATCAAAGAAAACATAGAATACACATATCTCAGAATTTCAAATCCGAACCTTCAAATTTCTCCTCAGTGATCATGTCAATTATCTTCTCCATTTCAGGAGTCAGATGATTCTTCGAGTCACCGACTTCCCCTTTACGAAAAAAAATCTTGTGATCGGCCCCCCTAAGCGTTTTTCCGGTCTTGTTGATCTCCAAATTCTTCAAGTTACGCAATGAGCAAAGGTCCAAGATCTCTTCCACTGATCCCCTCTCTTCTTCTTCCACCGTAAAAGGACAATCCAAGAACTCGGCAAGTCTCTTCAGCTGCACGCGAGGTTCTGTTTTTAACTCCTCGTACTTCAAGAAAAGCACATTCTTGGAGTCTTCCAAGCTTGCTCTCCAATAGTTCAAGACATGTTCCCAGGATGGTCCGTAATTGATAACTCCTCTGCAAAAGGACTCGAACATTGAATCCAAAATGCTTCTCTCCTCTTCTATCTTTAGTTTTGCGCTGTTGAAATACCAAAACGACACCAGTACGTCTTTCACGTTCCTCCACACGTAAACGATCTTACAAGGAGAGTTTTTGAGAGCCTCTCGCAGCGTTTGGAACGCCACATGAGTCGAAAATAACCTCGGCGACGATGAGATACTGGTCAGATCTGGTTTCGAGGTCTCAGTGAACAGCCTGAGCTCGAGGAATGGTACCAGTCCATGAGGATTATCAAGTAGAAGAGGATGATCATCAGAAGAGTGTTTCTGTTTGGATCTCTCGAGGAGAGCTACCGTGAGAGCTTTGAGCCAAGTAGTGCCAGATTTGGGGAACGAAGCAATAATTATATCGGTGTCTTGTGGCTCGAAACCTCTTTGAAAATTGAGGACTCCTTGCAGAGTTTTGTCGTCGTACCAACATCCTTGGTATTTGAAGAGCTTCGTGCTGTCGAAATCTACGTCAAAGGGAAGTGAAGAAATCAAACTTATGTTTTCTTCGTCATCGCTTTGCAGTTTCTTTGGGATCTTGGTCTCATCCATTTTTTTTCTTTTTTTCTATGTGTTTTGGATTTTCAGATTGCAAAGCATAATAATTGATTGTTGTGTTGCTTAATAACGCTATGTTAACGATATGATTATTTAAAGAGTAGTAGTAGTTAAGAGATTTCATTAAATTGTGGCCTGAAAAGGAAATTTTGCAACGTGACTAGTAGTAGTATTTTTAGTAGAAAAGAATACTATATTTGGCAACATGGTAGATAGATAAAGACAATTTGGTTTAATTAATTTGAATTCTGGATTCTTCTAAGTTCTAACATGCAACAACTAATGATGTCATGAATCAAGAGATAGTACAGTGAGTTGCTGAGCGATACAAGCTATACAACAATTAACTTTTTTTGTAGCTTTAGACTAAAACATAGTCTCTTCTCTATACGCTGCAGATCTATGTTACAATAATTACAATAAAATGTTTCTAATCAAAACAAATATAATTAATTCAGTTGTTATTAGTCATATATCTTCACCTCAGTGGCATGCGAAAGAAATCGTCGTAGTCATATGGTGTTAATAATAATTAATTAAAAACGCCCAAGAATGTGACATGTAATATATTATACCCATCAAATGTTCAACTGCAAATGCTATTCGTTTTGGTTTCACATCACTGTTCTTAATTATATGTATCAAACCGAATTCGACACAAAAGTAGTAACAAATGATAGACATCATGAGTCACAAATCAAGATTGTGTATATTGTTTATATTGTGTTTAGGGTAAACCAATATTTTCTTTCACACAATAATTTATGGTGCTATTGAGATAACAATTAGTGATGGTATGTTTAAAGCAAAACTTAAGATTGTGGTACTTTTTAATTTATGGTATTTTTTATTTTCCTCCGATACTAATTATCTAATTGAAAAACCTTAATCGTGCTAGTTAGCCAGTTACACCTTAAAATCAATATCATCAAAAGGTATATGGACCGAAAAATAAATAGATTTTGAAGCAATCACAATCGTATGCGTTACACAAAGTTTACAAGTACTAATCAAGAGAGTCTTGCATTTGGTAAGCGACAATAACAAAACATTTGATAAATTTTCAAAGAAACATAAACTCTACAAGCGAGAGAGAGACACTTGATATCTCTCATTCCACTCCATTATAAAGGCGAAAAGGACAGTGATAACAAAAGAAATACCAAAGAACAAAGACACAAACTTGGACAACTCATGACTGTTATTGGTAGAAGAATGTGGAGGGTAAAGAATTAAACCCTTCTGTTCCACTCTGACCAAGACTGTTTTGATCCACAAAGCCATCAAGCTCGAAGGCAAACGTGTCTATGCTTGCATGCGCAACATTCCAATAGCTATCCGTCTCCGGAATCCTCAGTTCAGCTCCAAAACAAGTACTGGGAGGAAGAGGTGGAAGCTCATGATCACAATGCTCAGCATTACTGGTTATAGATTGATAACCACATTCAGCCTCCTGAGGCCACCCATTGTATGAGAACTCAATAGAGTTCTGGTTTTGGTTGTTGGTCGATGAGTAGAGATTGTTATTGTTGTTATTGTTGCTGTTAGTAGCTTCTAGTTGGCTTGGAGGGTTGAATAACTCGGAAATGAAACGTTGGGATTCATCAGGAGACACAAAGGAAGTTACTGAGGAGCCACGAGGCATATCGGAGTAGACAAAGTTGGTTCGAGCAGTCAAGCCTCTTATGGACCGTGCGGCTCTATCATAAGCCAATGCAGCCTCCTCGGCCGTGTCAAAAGTACCTAGCCAATACCTCTCTTTCGTCGTCGGGTTTCTTATCTCAGCTGCATATCTTCCCCATGGCCTCCTCCTCACTCCTACATACTTTATTTCTTCAATATGTTGTTGTGGCTGTGGCTGCGGTTGTTGCTGCTTTTGCCTATGACTCTTTTTTGATCTAGAGCAAGAACCGGCATTCAAATTACCATTGAACTCCATAGCTAATTACTATAGTTTATCAAATAGTCAAAATGTAAAATGATAGAAAGATAACTAGAAATGATGGATTTGGTTATGTTTGAACAATGAATATGGGTGTGCTTAAATAGATCACCTTCACTATGTGTTTGTGTAGGGACCCTCTCTTTTATTCTAAAGGTCCCTTTTGGAATTTTTTAAGATACAAAAAGTGGGTCACATGGAAATGTGCAAAATCAGATGATCATCACCATCTAATCATAAGTGAAAGTGAAATGAGTTAGTTGCTTTTAGGATTGGCCCTAGTGAATCATGCAGGACTATGAACCAATCTGCAATGGATTTTTTCTTTTTCTTTTTCCAAACTTTTTTTCTTTTATTTTAATTTTAGGCCTGCTATTATTTGTAGGAGCGTGAGATTCCTTGCGCCTACTTATGATCACTTGTAACTTGTAAGACGTTTTGGCTTTCAATTATGAACGTTGATTATCAGTTTCTTTTGTTTAAAACCAAACAAAAAAAAAATTACTGGATGTATGCAAGTTTGTTAGCAACTAATCGTCCATATGAATCGTTATCTTTTTTTCTACGTCTTCCAAAATCGGTTTATCTTTCGCCATTTTGGTTTTAAAATAATTTTGGCAATCAATTTGAATCATAGAGGCATGTAACTTAAGGTAAAGACTATTTCCTTATCATACATGTATACATGTGGTATTTACCTACTCATTGGTTGAGTTCGAACATGACAAAATTACTTCAACGTGCTTACCTTCAATACACACATGCAATAGTTACCTTCAAATACACATGCAATAGTTACTTCAACTATGTATAGTTTCTATTTATCAAACAGAACTATATTTTTGTTTTTGATAAATAATACACAGTATATATACTTCTATAGGTCTACAATTCAACAACGATTTAGTCATGATATAAAAATTTTAATCAAAAATCAGGAAGAGTAAACTTCTCAATTCAGTTCTTTTATTAACGGTACTAATTAATATGTTATATCATATAGTATGTGAACTTCCTAGACTCTTTTCGGATTCATTTGTTTTCCTTGAATATATATGTGCCACTTGATCAAATGATGGGCTAATCACATGCTTTACAATACTCATGATTGCAAAGTCTCGCAATCTTTCGGATCCAAATGATTAATTTCATTTCGTTTAATCATGATTTATTAGATATCAAATTATATACATGATTTCACACTGAAGGACTGAAAAGGAAGCGATATTTATATTTCTAATATAGAAACTTTGCTATATAAAACTACTCCTTATCGTCTTCTTAATTATTTTTTTGTGGCGTTTCATATGACTAATCTCAATGCTTTTATAATGATTAGTAGCATGAGCATGAACATGTTCGTTATCCAAGAAAGAAAATAAACAAGAGATATATCGTGTGAATATGAATTACTTTTGTGTATAATTATTACTGAATAATGTCATAATATATATATATATATATATATATATATATATATTTTTAACATCTTCATTC
>Ga0041059_1001865_pt1 | contig 16371 bp, 14 predicted proteins | sample AraColnosormetaG_FD_56232 | JGI IMG/M metagenome (GOLD analysis project Ga0041059, IMG submission 56232) | Arabidopsis roots microbial communities from North Carolina, USA - Col MF nosort | ecosystem: Host-associated > Plants > Roots > Unclassified | place: USA: North Carolina | collected...
GTGTAGCAGTGATGATTTAGGGTTTAAGGATGATGTTTCTGAAGAGAATTTCACCAATTTCTCTAATCATGTTACTGATTTGAGAAGGAGAGAAAAAGCTTACCAAGAGATTCTTCAAAGTCATGATCTTTTGCTTAGAACCAGCAAACGGAAACTTAGACAAGCCAGAAATGAGATTTTGAGGTATTTTTTATATATATTTAAATTCAATTCATTTAGGGAAAAGTTGTGTTTGTTCTACTTGGTGATCATACAAACTCAATTATGTTTTTGACTATTATTATGGTTGATATATGCATAGCTATACTCCTGGATCATGGTCTGATGTCAAGTTGAGTGATTACAATATTCCAAAAACGACATCGATCATGCTAGTTGGTCCGAAAGGGGCTGGGAAGAGTAGCCTTGTTAATAAGATTACAAGAGTGATCGAAGACGACGCGTTTCTCCTAGATAGAGCTCAAGAATCATGTAAATTAAGTATATATGTGTTTGCTATAGTTTCTATTTTAAAGGTGAGATTACTGATGTTTTTTGCGCTCTCATATCGCAGTTGGTACCCCGTCTAAAGGAGGAACATACTTTGTTCAGGAGTATATGATCTCGAGAGGAGGTTCCGCTTCATTTTGCCTATATGATACGCGTGGATTGAGCCGTATATCATCGTCTGATAACACTAGTATGATTGAGCAATGGATGACAAGGGGCGTGCTTCACGGCGAACCTGTCATCTGGTTTTGATTCTATCTTGATTACTCTTTCTTTAATCAGTTTCGTTTTGGTTACATTACTGAGTTTTTATTTACTCAGGGCATCTGATAGCTCGGATTTAAAGGATAGACTCATCCGAGATGGTGGTACCGGTTATGAGAGAAGGAAAGTGAATTCGATTATCTTTGTTGTTAATGCGGTCGAAATCTTGAAATCGATGGAATGTGAAACGAGCTATGCTTCGATGATAACCACGGCCTTTAACTCTCCGATACTATTGTTTAAAGGTTGGTTAGTCCATTTGAATAAACTTTAGCCTCTCTTTTTTTCAGTCTCAAAAAACTTGAAAATGTTTTTCAGATGATAAGCCAGCAGTCGTTATGACTCATGGAGATATGCTTTCACGCGAGGAACGTGCCCGAGTACGAGTTTTCCTTGGAGAACTTCTCGGTATCCCTCCTCACAAACAGATATTTGACATTCCAGGTCACCAAAGCCTTTCAAGAACAAGTGTTTTTTTCACACGGTTATAATGGTTATGGAAATGAATTGCATATGTGTTTGTTTTACAGAAAGCCGGGACACAGCCACCGCGATAACAATCTGCAACTTGCTATGCTATAGTCTTCAACATGCTGATAAGAATTTTGTGTTTCTTCCCAAAAAGAACTTCACTATATCCAAGGTTTCTGCTTAATCTTTAGTTCTTACCTCTTTGCTTTCAAAACATGATCAATTTGATAGGTGGTTAGATGTTTTTATTTTAAGTTTTGTTTGGTTTGGTTTAATTGATCCGGATAGGACCATATATCGCAGTGAACCGGTTTAAATTTGGTGAATTAATTATTATTATGTTAATTTGTGGGGGTGACATAATTAATTTCAGGTGGGAGGAGGAGGCCTCACAAAATGGATCAGCTTATTAGACATAATATCAATTGCTCTGGTTTTATTCATGGCATTGGCGTCAATCTGGTTTGTTACTCATAATCCCGTAAGCGGCCAAAAATTAGCTAATGAGACTCAGCAAAAACTGCTTAAATTCCCAAGTCCATGGTTAAATAACCTCACACATAAGGCAAAGCCGATGCGTCGCTTTGGGCCTAAGCGGATCATTAAAGGTCCAAACCTTGCATGCGTTCAACATCCTAAGTCTGAGTTTGTGCCTGAAAGTGAGCCAATAAGCATTGATTTGCATATAGCTCGACGCTTATGGTTCAACGAAGAGCAAGTGGCCGAGGCCGAACCAAGCTTTGATTGGCGAACTACTCGACGCTTGTGGTATGTTGAGTGAAATGTATGTGAGCGTCAGCATCTTTAATTATAAGCTTAAATAAGTTTGATAGTGTTTAAACTAGTAATATAAAACAAGGTGTTTCTTAAAAAATCTGTTAGGTCATGGTGTTTTTTTTTGTTTTAATTAAATTGTATAAATTGCATATAGTAACAAAGAGTGGTTGTTCTTTTAACAAGCCTTAGACAAAAAATTAAGAGCCCAATAACGAAAGTTGAACTGTAAAGAAACGAAATATAACTAGTTGTAGAATTGTATATATAGGATAGCTAGTAACAAAGAGTGGTTGTTCTGTAACTACAATCATTTATTTTTTTGTTGACATTCGTAATCATTGTAACATAAGAAATGGAATTTGAAAATAGTGACAGTAGCATACATGTTCTAAAGAACATTGGTAAAGTAAAAAAGAGTGACTGAGTGTTCAGTAATTGGAACAGTAGCACACATGTTCTAGATATTTAATGTTATTTATAAACTTCACGATACAATAAAATTTAACATAATATATTTATAAACTTATATCGATACAATATAGTTAACACAAAATATTTATAAAATTATTGATATATATTTTGTTATCTTGTTAACATAATAAATATCAGTTAATTCATAATATATTATTACTTATATATTTGATAAACAATATCATTTGAATAAGATAAAAGATGTCGATAACAATTTTCTTATGTTGTTAAATAATTTATTATGAGCGAAAAAGTATTTTTGTCTAACTTATAAAAGTTGAAAATAATTATGCAAAAACTATAAATATATTTTTAGTTTTTATGTTTTTTAGGTACATAAATTAATATAGCCCATCGTAATACACTCAGAAAATTTTACTTTCAATGTAAAGAGAAGTTTAGGTAACTAACAAATTACTTTTTCCATACGCTCATTAACTAGCTTGCCAATTTTTTTCAATAAAGTAGACTCACCTTGACCTTGGATTAAAGTGGACGCAGAACCGCGTGAATAATCTGCTGTTGAGGGCAAGATTAATTTACGTACGTGAATAGGTTACTGTGGTTTAACTTTTAAGCAAGGTGAAGTTGAAAAGAAAAAACATTCGTATACCCGAAATGGATCTTCTCGCCACGCATAGTGCTTTATGTAAGTTTACCCAATGTTTTTTCTAATTTAAATAGCCTTCTTAATTCCTCAATCCTCATTACAACATCATTTGCTTCCATCTTTATTCATTGTTTTTTTTATCAAACAATTCATTCAATCATTCTTCTTCTGTCTTAGTATTTTCTCCAACAAAAAAGGTTTTTAAGATTATGGAAAACATGTTTTTTTTTCTGAACTCGTTCATTTTTTTTACCTTTTCTTTCTCTAATAGATTAGGAGATAAATGAATTGATAATTTAGTTATAATCAGCATAATTGATTTTAATATTAACATCATAGTTTCACAATTGTTTTTTCAGATTTCATAACTCAAAATTTTAGAGTTTAGTCAGAAAACCAAGTTGTTTTCTGAGTATATATTTGGGCCTCTGTCAAACCAAAAACAAATCTAAAATTTCTTAATAAAAATAAGTTGTTTTTAAAATGGGCCTTTTATCCTTTTTTTTTTTTTGAAAATTCTAATGAATCTATGGCATTTGCCTAATCTGCCACGGGAGAGAGACCGGTATGTGTTTACCCTACAAAACATTACAGAGATATGATCATATAATAAAGAAAATAGTTAATAAATTCATAATAGGATAATATACATACACGTACTTTTAAAAGAGAGATAGTTAAAGTTCTTTTGTAGCTAAATGCAGAGAAAGAGAGAGAGTGCCTCTTTCGTTTCCCCCGTTTTTTTAACTTGAGTTATTCCCTATTTTGCTATTTTTTTACTTGTGTTTTTTTATGTTTTTACTTTTAATTTTCCTATGTTTTGATGTATATATATAGAGAGAGTTATGAACGAGAGAGAGAGTTATGAAATTTACATGATCACAAAACAAACGGTTTTATGTCTATAGAATCTTGAAAATTTTAACACTTTTTCTAAATGTAACAATTAAGAGAGAGAGATAATTATTAAAATTACACGTCACAAATGTTTTTGTGTCTAAGGAATTTTGAAAATTTGAGACTCACCATCTAAAATTCATTAGACAACTTTTTTTTAATTTTTTTCTTTGAAATTCAGGAGATTCTGGGCCGAATCCCGTAATCCCCCAAGTCCGAAATCATTAGACAACTTTTTTATTAGAAGGTTGACAATTTGAAAATTTCCTAGCTTTTATCTTTCTAATTAAGTTTACCTCTTTCTCATACATACATGCATCAAAAAAAAATTCACCCGAATGAATTTGTTACCAAAACACATGACAATGCATAGAAAGATTTGTCTTTAGCTTTTATAAAATATTTGTTTGTGGGATGATCTTTTCTTTTTAGATATTTCCTTCTGTTTTTCTTTGCTGATCTTTTTAAAGCTTTTTCAACCCACTATGATGTTGTTATAATTTAGTGTAGAAAAATATCTCGTGAAACTCTAAAGGATGAAAACTTTAGATTAACATTGATATCTCTCTCTTAATTAGTTACTCTTCTTAACTCCTTTTATAAAGACAAATTAACTACTCTTCCATGAAAAGAAGAGCTGTATTATAGGTCTATCAAAGTTCTAAACATAGCCTACTAGAGATTTTACACGGGTTTTTCGTTCACTAAGAGAGAATTTATACATTTTTTTTTGTTTTTGGTAAAAATTTATATACATTTTCTTTTATAGACATTTCTTCTCATATACTTCATTTTTAGTGTTTTTCAAATGTCTTTAGCTTTTTGTTCTTGCTTATGATCTTCGTTAGGGCATCACACTAAATATGATATGATTATAATTTAGTGTATGATAAAAACTACTTTGTATGGATATAGCGTGGACAAGATATTGTTGATATATATTTAAAACAACTTCTTATGATCATATGGACATAGCATGGACAAGATATTTATTTGATTTAATATTTGAAATGTCTTTATTTTTTTAATCTTGTTAGGGTTTCACACTAAATATGATATGGTTGTATAATTTAGTGTATGATAAAAAGAACTTCTTAACGAATGTGAAAAAACAAGAACCAGACCAATTAAATATAGGAAAATTTACATTTTTAACCCTCAAAATATCATTTAAATACTATTTGGGTGTTATTTGTGTTCCAAATATATTTATGTGTAAAACTTTTTGGGTGTTATTTGTGTTCCAAAAACTTGATTAAATAAAACAATTTTCTCTTTAATATTTATTTTTTACACTTTCATAAGATGTATGTAAATATTTTTTTAACTATAACTAATTAATACTTTTTCTAAATAACAATTTATGATGAGAAATGTTTAGTTTATGTTTTTCTAAATTTAATATACAATTAAAAAAAAAACTCGCATGTTGGACAAGTATAATCTATTGTTATATATAATCATGAGATTTTTTGTTCCACCATTATCGTTGTCAATTATTATTCTATTATTTTCGTTTTTTTCTAGCATTTATCTGTTTTTACTTATTAATAAATATATTTTCAACACATTGTTTTAAATAGTTTTGTCAAAATATTTAATTTTCCTTCTGGTCTTCTCAGCGTTTACCAACCAAATAAATAGAGGGCCAAAGGTGGTAGATGCATGAACCTCTAACACCACCACAACTTCAACACAATTAAACTCGTCTCTCTTTATCTTTCTCTCTCTCTCTCTTCTGTTCATTAACAAAATCCAGAACTATATGAGACCTTGTTGTCACTTACCACCTTCTTAGAGGTACCTCAATCGTTTCCTTAATTGCTCAGATTTTCCGGTTTAACTCTTTAACCGGTCTCTGTTTTTTTTAATATCCCCTAAAGCTTTGATTTTGATGCAATGGATTGGTTTCTATTGAGTTTGTGTGCAATGGGTATGTTTAGTTTTTGTCGTTGCTGATTTTGTTTCTCTGGAGAAGACTAATCCATTCTCATATTTGGCTTCTTGTTTTTTCTTTCCTCTTCTTGATTGGATCAAATCCATGAACCCATCTTCTGTTGACTCTGGTTTTTAGATTTAGCTTAGGTTTATGAGAATCCATGAAAAAGGTGGCGGTGGTAGGTTTTGTTCTTATTGAGGAGTTGACTTGATTTGGTTAAAAAGTCTTCCTTGATTAGTTACCAATTTCCCTTTTCATCGAGTACAGATTCATATCTTCACGTACTTTGATGGGTTTGATGAGCTGTTTAATTTGACTTTTGGAGAAACTAAAGTAGCTGTTCTTGTCGGATCTACGTGTTAACTTTTACACTTTATGGTCTCAAAACACTAAACATATGGTTAATGAGGCTATATTTTGTGTAATCTTACTTAATTTAGACATTTTCTGTTTTCTGTGAGTTGTTTCTTGAAGTGAGTAGTGCTTTGTTTGTGGTCTATAGGAGAAAAGTAAAACATTCAGAAGTCGATATGGTGAGCTTACGAAGACGTAGGCTATTGGGTCTTTGTTGTGGTAAACAATGTTCTTGACTAAATGCTACTATATAGTCCAATATTAGGCATAATGATGAATTAGTTTTATTTCTCTAGGACCAAATGGTTATGTGACACCACTTCCATTTTTAACTGCTGAGGAGATGATCACTGGGATTCCAAATCCTAATGCCAGAGCAGCTTATAATCCCGGGCCAGCAGAAACGGTTACAACGGTTATCGTGGAGGTACGGAAAAATGTTTTGATTTATATGGTTTTGCTAATTGTTTATCGAGGTTACTCTAACAAATGTCTAAGGGCTAGTGCAATATGTAATATGTAGTGTTACTTATGTGATATGTAGTGTTACTTATGTGATACATTTCGCTTTAGTGTTTCTTATTTATACGGCTTTAGTCATTCTAACAATTGAGCCTTCATTCTTTTGGTTTGCAGAAAAAGGCTATTGAAGAAAGAAGCCGAAGAACTCGGTCAAAACATATGCATTTCAGGTCTGATTATTCAGATATCTCACCGGTTAATTCTGATTCCATCTCACCAAAATGTGAGTAGTAGAACATATGTGAGAGAGGACCAATTTCTCATTTGCTTACTAATTGATTGAGACGAGTGAGAATTATATTATATTATCTCCCATTTATAGACCAGCCGCCGAAACGAAGAAAGCAGCATAGAAGAAAGCGAGTACATAACCAAGAACCATGTTTGATGAGAGGAGTCTACTACAAAAACATGAAATGGCAAGCCGCCATTAAAGTCGAGAAGAAACAAATCCACTTAGGCACTTTCTCTTCTCAAGAAGAGGCTGCTCGCTTATACGATAGGTAAAACTCTTTCGGGTTTTTTTTTTGCAATTCAAGTAATTCATTACCATTGACAATTATCACCTCTATTAGGGCTGCTTTCATGTGTGGGAGGGAACCGAACTTTGAGCTCTCGGAAGAAGTTATACGAGAACTCAAACAGCAAAGCTGGGAAGAGTTCTTGAATTGCACACGCCGAACAATTACGAACAAAAGTAAGGTTTTACTAACAACAAACTGTAGTGTATTTTGTTTGATAACCTTTTGCTGGACTCTTTGGATATGCAGAACCAAAGAGTAGGATAGAACATGAGGATACGAAGATCAATGCCAGCATGCCACATCAACCAGAAGAAGAAGAGCAAGATTCAGACAAAATGTGATAAGTTGTGCAAAAGATACAACCAGACTCATATACAAAGATAATTATTATTCATCAAGAAAATAGTAACATATATAAAGCATAGTCGTAAAAAACAAATAGCATCACTCATAGTAAGAGACAAATTAGAGACTCGCCATTAAGACCAAATGGTTATGTGACACCTTCTTGACACAAAAAAAAAAAAGGTTATGTGACACCTTTTTAATGGCTGAGGAGATGGCCAGCAGAAACGGTTAAACTGGCTATCGAGGAGGTACGGAAAAATGTTTTGAGTTTTAAGAATCTTTTAAGAAATCCGTACCACACTTTTCCTAACATAACTAGTTCAATTTTTGAGATCAAATCACTTTTGTGTATCATGATTTAAAACTCTGAAGTTCTCTAGAACACATGGATAATTCTTTACATCATATGGAACCAAATTCATATATGGACGCTTCACGTCCTCTACGGTTCTCATGTGCTTGACCATCTTTGTGATATATTCGGTGCCCGAGCAAGCTACTTGGTTAGCCAATGGTTCTTTTGAGTCAACTTTTTATTATTGTGACTCATACTATCTTCTCCTGACTTCTGCTCTTAATTCTCTATAGAAAAGTTCTCTGATAGATAACAAGTAATTCAAACAAATAGATATAGAACCATCTCGTAAAAACAAAAACATTAGTATATGAAAATTATGTTTTCTTATTATTTTAAACATTGAAAAATACAAAAACATATCAAATGAGCTATTTATTAGAAGAAAAAAAAACAATTTGACTAAAGAGTTAGTTCTTATGGCTTATGTAGGAGGTCATAAGCACATTATGAACGCCAGAACGTACAGGCAATGCCGCACGTCCATCCATTCGAAAATATATATGATCTACTCTAGCAATATACACACGTAGTTGACCACATTGAATATAATTTGGAATTGTAGGATAGTTTAAAAACTTTTGGAACATATGCTTCAACCTCGTTATAAAACTTCATGTTAATCTCTTGCCTAAAAAGACATTTCCAAATCGATCGCTTGGTTCCGACTTCCGTCATCCTTAAATTTAATGATTTTTGTACCTTTGGCGTTTAAATATTGGACTCCTAAATTTTGGTTCTCTGAGCGGCAATGATATTGGAGAATTCTACTAGAACCGAAATTGTTCTTAATCACAATCTCAGTTTTCTTGCAAGCATCATTTACCACAAAATAAATCGCACTAACTAATATGAAAATTATTAGACGACTCATTTGTTTGAATCTAAAGTAATTGTCAGAGAAACAAGAGCATCAACATGTAATAGTTTTTTTTTCTGTGTGTGGAAACCTTTTTCTTTATTTAGCAAATAATGTTTGCTGAAGTGTTAACTATATTTAGAGACAAACATGCATGAACATATTAGAAATTTGGTCAAAAGAGATTTTAGTGTCTAAATTTATGTTTAACCAATAAGATTCCAACCAAATGAAATAACCTAAGTTATTATAATTGACCTTGAAACTCAAACAAAAACCTTATCAAAAGGTTATTGGCAAAATGTTGAAGTATATCATAAATGTGTAGTAAATTTGAAAACTAAAATTGGAAAAAAAAAATTATGCGATAGGCATGAATAAAAATCAGCTTCACAACCAATAAGCAAACATCGAGATTTTGAAGAACCAGTTAGGGAGAGCAAATAGAGCTTAGGTGGAGGCAATTGATCTAGGAAGTATGTGGGCTTATACTATGACATAAAATCAAAGGAGCTATCAAAAAAACCCCTCCTCCAATTGTCTTCATACTTAAAAAGAGACTCATACAAAATGAGACTAACATAGTTTCTAATGAGTTTGTGTACATTTGGGTGTGTTTAGTTTTGTCGTTGTTGATTCTGTTAGTGTTTAGCGTATGATCCATTTTAGAAAAGTTTTTTTAGGTAAAACTCTTAATAAATTATTTAAAAAATATGCTACCCCGAGACAACTATTGTTTCTTACAATTTAATTGTGTTTGGTGTTTGGATACATAGATATAAATTAATGATATTTTTTGTAAATATTTACTAAAATAAAAGCTATTATCTAAAATGAAATTCAAAATAAATAATTAATAAATAAAATAATAATTAGTAACCTCAAATAATTGTTTTGTCGTATTGAGTCAATCTATAACATGGAAGTCATAAAGGAGCGGCGAGTGAAGAGGAGAGGTCACGTGAGAAAAACCGAAACATAAAGCTTTCTTATTCACCACACATGCCTCCTTTAACCCTTTGCCAATTGGCCAATAACAATCAATGGCAATCTCGTAAATTTTCCAATTTTCAATTTCCACTGTCCTCGGTCTCATCGTCGTTGACAAATACGAACACCAATCCTTGATTCTCTCCTATAAACACAAAAACCCTTTGATTCTAATATAACCATAACCCATCTCTCAATTTTCGAAATTTACTCAGAAATGTTGAAGCTTTCGTGTAATGTAACTGACCATATACACAACCTTTTCTCCAACTCTCGCCGGATTTTTGTTCCGGTGCATCGGCAAACCAGACCCATCTCTTGTTTTCAGTTAAAGAAGGAACCTTTACGGGCAATTCTCTCTGCTGATCATGGAAACAGCAGCGTCCGTGTTGCTGATACTGTTTCCGGTACTTCTCCGGCGGATCGTCTCCGGTTTGGTCGATTGATGGAAGATGGGTTTTCTTATAAGGAGAAGTTCATTGTTAGAAGCTATGAAGTTGGGATTAACAAAACTGCCACCATTGAAACAATTGCTAATCTCTTGCAGGTTTGGGGATTTTGTGTCTTGTGTGTACTCAATATACTAAACACTATTCTTGTGTGTTGCAATGTTTGTTTAGTTGGTTATGTCTTTGTGTGATTGATGTTTTGAGTATGGATTTGTGTAGGAAGTGGCATGTAATCATGTTCAGAATGTTGGATTTTCTACTGATGGATTTGCTACAACACTTACCATGAGGAAATTGCATCTTATTTGGGTTACTGCAAGAATGCACATTGAGATTTACAAGTATCCAGCTTGGTAAGGCTTTGAGTGGTTTGAGGATTTTCTGGTTTGGAGTTGAAAGTTTTAAGCTTTCTTGTTTTGGTTATAGGAGTGATGTGGTTGAGATTGAGACTTGGTGTCAGAGTGAAGGAAGGATTGGAACTAGACGTGATTGGATTTTAAAGGATTGTGCTACTGGTGAAGTTATTGGACGTGCTACAAGGTTTTGACTTTTTCATCTTGTCATACCAAACTATCTGAAGTGGTTGTGTATTGGTAGTTTTGACATTAGAAGCTACAGAAACTGGCATATGTGTGCTTGTTTAGTTATATAGATTTATTCGTATTCTTGAACAGTTGTTGTTTGACAAATGTTTCAGCAAGTGGGTGATGATGAACCAAGACACAAGGCGGCTTCAAAGGGTTACAGACGAAGTTCGGGACGAGTACTTGGTTTTCTGTCCTCCAGAGCCTAGGTGAAGAATCATGGTTTACTTAAAATAGTTTTTTTTGAGGCCACTTAAACAGTTTCTTGTCTGTATTTTTGTAGACTAGCGTTTCCAGAGGAGAACAATAGCAGCTTAAAGAAAATCCCGAAATTGGAAGATCCTGCTCAGTATTCTATGCTTGGGCTTAAGCCTAGACGAGCTGATCTTGACATGAACCAACATGTGAATAATGTTACCTACATTGGATGGGTCCTTGAGGTGAGTTACTAAGTATATTCCACAAAACCTTACGGCATTTATTGATGAGCTAACTAATTAATTTGAGCTTGGTCCCTGGTAATGGCAGAGCATACCGCAAGAAATCATAGACACGCACGAGCTTAAAGTTATAACTCTAGATTACAGAAGAGAATGCCAGCAAGATGACATTGTAGATTCACTTACCACCTCTGAAACCCCCAATGAGGTGGTCTCAAAGCTTACTGGGACGAACGGATCTACCACGTCAAGCAAACGAGAACACAATGAGAGTCACTTCTTGCATATCCTGAGGTTGTCAGAAAATGGTCAGGAGATCAATCGTGGGAGAACCCAATGGCGAAAGAAGTCATCAAGATGAGTTTCTTTACACTTCTCTTGTATCAGTGAAGTTATTTTGCTTCACGTTTGTAGTTGTATTGTGTATCCTCTGATCAGATCTCTTTTTGGGATTAGATGAAATTGAATTATCGGTGTAGTGTTGTGTTACTGTGTTTGCATGTGTTTTTTTGTTCGTTCTGTCCAAATTTTGGGCTTTAAGCCAAAACATTTCTTAGGTCTTTATCTTTCGCTGCTTGTATCTATCATCAACTCTATAGGTAAAAAGAGTTTTGTTCATCTATTCGTTATTCTGGTTTAAGACTATAGATATATTTTCTTCAAGTTCCTTGATTCACCTAGCTGATTCTTAATCCGAAACCAAATTCACGGTAGCAATCGACGGAGGTTTGCGCCTTTTGATGAGATTGACGTTCACAAGGTTACTTGCAGAGATAATGTTGAGTTCAAGAGTTAGATTCACCATGGCTATAACTAGAGCTCAACATCAAATCTACAAGTTTAGCTTTATAAACTATATGACACTATAACACACCCTCAAATGAGAGGTTAATAAATATAAAAAGATTACAATAAAACCTAAACCACATGAAAGACATAATCACATGATGTTCCTAAGAGACATGAGACTTTCAATATGATTCGGATAAGATCGAAGACAAGCCATCTCATCGTTACTAAATCCATAACAACACCTAAATTCCTCATAATAAAGTCCTTTGACACTTGTGATAGTCTTTCTCACGGGATCGTAATAAAAAGCCGAAATGTCTTTGAAATGTTTTCCCGATACATAGATAAACTCACCAGTACTAGTGGCACCACTTAACCTAGCACTCCCAAGCAAATCTCTTTGAGGCAAACTAGGTAAAACAAATTCATTTTCTGACCATTCTTGTTTTCCAGCATCCAACAAAACCCATAATTTGATAATATTTGAATTACAGCAAACCCATGCTAATTTTCCTTTGTAACTCATTAGAGATTTATAACACATTAGTTCATATTGGTGCCCACTACTAGGTATTTGAATTGATTTGAACTTTTCAGACCTCACATCAAAACTCATAATAATATGCTTCACTCTCACACCTAGCTCGAATTCTTTGGTAAACGCAGGGACAGTGTTATGGCCACGTCGATGTTCTTCAGATGATATATATGCATTATAGTACACAACTCCGTTGATGCAATAATACCTACTTGTAGGTTTATGATCAGGGCTGTTTTTTATCACCCTCCATGATTCTTGAGATCCTAATGTAAGAATATGAGGCTTTTGATAGTCGTCCCATAGCGTATTTAAATTTGCCACCGATAGAAGTTTATATGTATTCTCCTTAGGATCATATCCTAAATAGATTTTTAGGGGCTTAGAGATTTTAGGTTGAAGCAAGGTTATATGTTCTTTCATGGTGGGGTTCCAGATTACAATCTCTGTATTGTTCCTGAAAGTGACCAAACCATTGACAGAAGCACTATAGTTGTAGTAATGGCAATCTTCTGTAGGGGGCATGTTATGAAAATTGTTCACATCAGAATAACTTTTAAAGTTCTCATGAAATGACAACATGTACAAGACTTGCTTATGCTGATCATCCTTGGCCATAAAAGTAAGAAATTTTTGATGATTGTCGAAGCGCAAATGAATTGATGAAATTTTGTTGGGTGGTTATAGACAACCATAGTTTTGATACACAACGAAATCTTACGATAGATTTTGCAGGTAGTCTCATTAGTATCTCCCTCGTCAGATCAATGGGAATATATTCATCAGAAGATACTCCATTACAAGTTGATGAAGACTTTGTAATTCTTTGTATTTCTCTTTTCTTCTCTTCTCTTTTTTCCATGGCTCCTAATTTTGCTTCTCTTTTATTTTGTATCTTCACTTTTAACAATGTTAATATATTATGTAGACAGTAGATATGTATGTTCACCATATTCATGTGGATATCTGTTTGTATTAAACTAAAGCACATAAGGTTAGATTTTTTTCCCTTAAAACATTTAATTAGAAAAACTATTGCATAATAATGTTAGATTTTTTTTGTCTTAAACATTTAATTAGAGAAACTATTGCATACTAATCTACAAAAAAGAGTTAAAACAGTGAAGATTTGTCTATATATGTGAGAACTCAATTTTCACATATATAAAACCAATCTACAGATGTCCAAATTCTCTACCAATTTAAAGAGACCATAAGACCATACATTGGTGGTTCTCCACTACAAATACTGAATGGTGATATTTATTGACAAACGACTAAACTAGTAAAAGTTGTATATAGACTTCTCTATTCTAATTCTCTAACCGGTTGGTATAACTTGGTTTAGCCAAACTGAACCCATTTACTTAGACATAATGCAATGTTCACCGTTGCTTTCAGAATCCTTTTGAGAATTGGAATCTTGATGCTACAAAAACTCTGAAACGAGAGACCTTACACTACTTTGCTCTTCGAAACCGCCTCTTTCTTCTTCTCTGCTTCTTCATCTTTCTTCTTCTTGTGCCGAGCAACGTACTTATGGTACTCCTCAAGCTCCTTCTCCAGCTTCTCTATGAACTCACTCGTATGTTCAAGCGATTGCTCATACCGATATTTCTCCAAAGCCTGACGTTTTCATTCACTTTTGTCAAGACAAGAAACAACCAGCCAAAAATCAAGTATCTAGATTCAACAATATACCTTATCTTTAGAGAGAGTATCAACAGGAGACATCACTTCTGGTCTCACATAGTTTTTCCCACGGTACAACACAATGGTGTTGTTAGGTTTGACATCAATCACAATGCCCTTACTTAACCGAGCAAGCTCTTCTGCATACTCATGAACCTGCCCGGGTTTGTTGCAGGGCTTGCAAATAACTTTAACAGTCTCATGCTTTTTCCAATGAAGGTGCAAATTCAAAACCACACCTCCAAACACTCCTCGTCTTCCGACAAGTACAAAGTTCTTTCTCTTCTCACCTGTACGTTTTAAGTAATGCTGCTCTTCCTCTGTCAAACTCTCTGGATCATAAGGCTCCGCTGGTGATTTCGGAACATCGTATTTCCTCAGTTTCTCAATCAACCATTCTTCTTTCCTCTTAGCCTACACAATCAACCACACCAACAGATTTTAAATAAACTCCAAAGCTACTAACATGTTACATTGACTAATACAATGTTAAGACGTAACCTTTTCAAGCTTGTAACGAATTCTAACTTCAGGGTTTGGAGAATTCATCTTCTTTTTAGCCTTCAGACGATAAAACCTTAACTCATTCACTTTAGCTTTTCTTGACAATTTAGCCCGTTTCCATTTCTTCTCTTTTCTTGTAGGTACAACATTGTTACCACTACTAGAGACATTGTTGAAAGCAAACCTAACCACATTATCATCTGTTCTTAGCTCTATTGTGGAATTACTCAAGTAACGTCTACTAAACAAACCATCATACGCAAATAGATTCCATCTCTGAGCTTGTGAAACATCAAAAGAAGCTGATTTACATTGAACTTGTAGAAAAGGTCTTGACTTTACATAACTGGAGTAATTAGAGGATTGATAGTGAAGCAAGAAGAATCTAGAGGTCCTGCAAAAAACACAGAAACATATTTATAAGAGCACACAGAAAGAAAGACACAAACTTGTTGAGGAAATTGTGAAATACCATTTTGGATTTCTGAGAAATCTTTGAGCGATTTCCTTGGCATAACCTAAAGCTAACATGACATTCTGTGATTGACTTCAAGAGGCAATAACCGGAATAGACCGTTTGGTTCAAATCGGTTGGTTTAGGAAACAAGAATCTGATAAGCAAGTCCTCAGAAACAGAGGATCTTCGTCTCTGAGCTTGAAGCTTTTTGTTTTTTTTTCACCAGATTGAATATAACTGAGAAACAAGCGATCCACGAAAATTTCAACAGAGGAGAAGGAGAGAAATGATGCGTTGTCGGAGACGAATGGTAAATCGGAAAACCAAGAATTCACGGCGTCGGCGAACTCACATATAGTGACGAGGAGAAGGCGACATAAAGCGACATTATTTGTCGAGGGTTTAAAGACTTTTTAAGACTTCAGGATTATGACAAAGTATGGTTTGGTAGAACCGGTTGGTTTAATGACTAAATGCCTTATAATAAATTTGGTTTGTTTGTTTTGTATTATTTCAAACCAGATTTTTGATATCTAATATGGTTTTGAATTTTGTCCAATATATATGGTTTTGAAGTTTTTCTTTTGTTTTTAGTTTTCATTTTAAATGTTTGCCAAGAATATGTTCATTGGAGAAGTTTAAAAATACAAATTTTGTGATACCATTTTTCCAAAGTACTATTTTTTTTCTTGTAAATTTTTCAAAAACACATCAAATAAAGATTGATAATGTTTTATTAAAAAAGTTACGAAAATTTATAAATTTTTATAAAATTATTATAACGGAAAGTAAATATTTATAAGATTTTGGAATTTGTTTTGTTTTAACTGTAATTTTTGAATTAATATTAATATCCGTTTATTCTGTAGTGGACCACTAGTGATATATATATATATATAATATAAAATTATTATGTGTACTACTAGTGGTACATATATATATATATATATATTTATTATTTCGGTGAAGACAGAACAAGTCGAGGTTATTGCAAAATGAACTCATATATATATATATATATATATATATATATATATTTTTTTTT
>Ga0041059_1001866_pt1 | contig 16370 bp, 22 predicted proteins | sample AraColnosormetaG_FD_56232 | JGI IMG/M metagenome (GOLD analysis project Ga0041059, IMG submission 56232) | Arabidopsis roots microbial communities from North Carolina, USA - Col MF nosort | ecosystem: Host-associated > Plants > Roots > Unclassified | place: USA: North Carolina | collected...
GGATAAGATAAAAATTTTGTTATTAGACACAGAATTTCATGATAGAAGTTTTGTGTGAGTCTATAAAATAAAAATAAAATTTACTATTATAAATCTAATTGAATGGTTTGAAAAGAAAAATTAATTAAAATATATAACCATCCGGTAACTATACAATTTTTTTACCGGACAGAAAAAAGAGTAAAAAGTACCGGTACCGAAAATTGATTTGTTGGCAAAATCATAAAAGTTCAAAATAAAATAATTTTTGTTACAAAAGTACCTAAAAACCTTAAAATTCTTAAGAAAAAAAGAGAGTTATTTTCACAATAACTTTGGGGGAGAAAATGCACTTATGAGAAAATGATGGGACCCAATGGTTAGGTCTTTCACAGACTTGTTATTTACTGAAACAGTGACCCTTACGTACCAAAACAAAGTGACACTATTTTGTTCGATTTATAGATTGGTTTTCAAAGATATTCGAGTGGCTGACGATAATATAATCTATAAGACTTTAAACAATCTTTGTAAGACTTACAACATTATTAGCATGGAGAGTACAATAATAAATATAAAAAATCAAAATCAATTTTATATTGTTTCATCTCTGGCTGCCAACAATATTTTGCAGTTTACAATTTCATATTCCTAAAACTATTTTTCATACAACAATACAATAAATAAACACAATTTTGTATAAACTATATCCAATAGACCATACCAAGAGCCGTTGAATGTCCCATCTAAGTATCTAACTTGTATAACCTTGTCATCTCTACACACACATCCTCATGGATGCGTCATATTCCCATAGACCTTTCATCATTTGGCGTTCAAGTTTCTTCAGTCTCCCGCTAATCCAGTTGTTGTGTAGAACAAAGCAATGCTTCTTCTCGCACTCTGCTCTTACGTCTTCCTTAAGCCATAGATCCCCGTAAGCTCCGTTTGGGAATAGCTCTCTGTCCAAGAACTGAACAGTCAGATTTGTCTCTGGTTCAACACATCTATCGTCTCCCAAGCGATAAGCTCCACCTTCTCCGCATAAAGTATCGTAGAAGCTAGGTTGCTCCGAAAGACCGGAGGTTGCAGCATGCTTCACCACTTTCTCCATCGCTGCTATCGTCGGGCTATCAGAACGTGCAAAGTAGAATCCTGAGTTCAAGCGCCTTGGTCGGTTTATCGGTGCTGCAAAACCAAACAAAAGCCAAATTCATTAGTATTTTATAACAAAGTTGGTCTGGTTGATCAGTTCATCATCATTACCTGTTGTATTGTATTCATCAGATTGTGCTGCAAGAACAGAAGGACCGAAAGACTGAAGCAGAGGCAACGGGTTTCTGAACCAATATACATCTACATCACTCAAGAGAACGTTATAGCCCAGCTTCAGTATCTTCAAAACTGTTCTTGACTTGACTTTGGTCACTCTCTGGAAACACTTTGATCCAAAGTGGCAGTCATTGAAGCTTATGTTCTTTGGAGCGTATGGATCAAAGAAAACTGGCAGACCCTGCATAAGACCAACTGATTATAAACTCTCTAATGACCTATGATCGTTCAACGTAGCAAGAAAGAGAAGCAAAAGACATTTTTTTTACCTGCAAAATAGAAAACTGATAAGTTTCATCATCAAGGGCACAAACTAAGAAATTTGGAACTTTGAGGCGGCGTAATCTGCAGACCCAACTCATCAGCATGTCCTTATAGCTATACCCAGCAACTGAAAGAACAACAGTTCTGTTTTTGTCTGCAACTAATGGGAGAAGAGACTCCAGGTCAAAAGGAAACTTCAATGGTGGCACTGTCTCATCTTTCTGCACAAAATCTAATTTCAAGCTCCGCGATTTAGTTCTAGTGATACAAGCTGAGATCTTCTCTCGTGTCCGAAATCCTAAACTCTTTCCTTTTGGTATAGACAGATCAGTGGAACGCTCTGAAGCGCTAACAAAGATATAGCGTCTGTTGCACTTCAAAAGCTTAGGTAGCGTATAAGACCTAGAGTACAATGAACCATAGAGCTGCCCAAGATGGGAGTTTCCTACATATTCCCAGTTTCTCGTTTTGGGTTCTGAGACATTATCACTCCTATTGTATATGTTCTCTGCATTGCCTAGGAAAAAGCTCGATATGGTTGAAGTGGCATCAAACACAAACCTTCTTTTACATGACATAGCTTCGTTAATGATCCATTGATTATGAGTACCTCTTTGATACAAAAAAGGTGGAAGCACTCCACAGTGCAAGGGCATATCAATGTTGTTCCATGCCATAATCATTTTGCTTGCGCTAGAATTTGATTGCAAACTCCGCAAGCTTATCATCTTCTGCAACTGTTGACACGAAGAACAACGCGATCAAAATTTGATTAGGGGAAGGATCAGATCGGATCATTATCAATAAAAACATAAGTTTCCTCCTCCATACCTCCCTAAATCTCACTCTTTTCCCATTGTCCTGACGCCAAAAATGTCTAGTTTCATCCCAATGGAACGGGAAACGGGGAATTTCCACTGATGAAGAAACAAGAAGCCAATCACGACCAAGCTCGTGAGCATAACTCAAAGCAGATATGAAATCTGGCAGTAAAACAGTCTCTGGATCCATTAGAACAGCTATATCTGATTGATAAGCTTCAATTCTCGACATCATCGAATGTAAAAATGGAGTTCCAAGAAACCTAACAGGTAAAACAAAAACCAAGATGTCACAATGACGAAATCTTCCCTTCTAATAATCACACTTAAAAGCCAACAAGTGAAACCAGAATCAGCAACAGAACATGACAAGTCAGAGAACTAGAGTTAATATAGAAACAAATGGAGTGGGAATAGAAGAGCCTTACGTGAAATCAATGGTGGAATCAAGAAGAAGACGAGAACCAAATTTGTCGGTGAATGAAGAAGAATCAGAAGAGTGGTTGTTGTTGTTGTTGTTGTTGTTGTTGTTGTGTTGAGTGAATAAAACAACAGTGATTTGGGAAGACAAAGCGAGCCATGAACGAAGAGCAAGTAAAGCTTGGCTATTTTCTTCCAAGGAGGAGACATTGAGAGAAGTGAAAATGGTGATTCTTGGAGCAGCAGTAGCAATGGAATCGCCAGAGTATCTAAATGGGTCATTGAGTGAAGTTGGAGATAGAAGCTGAGTGCCGTAGAAAGAGAGAGCGATTAGAAGAAACCCAGATAGCCAAATAGACAAGAGCCCAGCTCGAAGACCCTGTAAGATTGAGTCATCAACAAAGTCAAAAACTTTTCAGAAAATTGAAACACAAGATCTCGAAACAAGTTGAGAATGGAACCTTAAGCTTCATGGGAAATCGAAAGAAGAATTGTTGAATGAGGAGAAGAAAGTTCAGAAAATAAAGACAAAAATTAAAAAAATGGAGCTTTAACGGAAAAAGGAAGAAAATGGAGAAATACCAAAACTTCAAAATGGTGATGAAGCGGAAAGCCGGCGGGAGGAATGGTGAAGAAGAAGAAGAAGAAGAAGAAGAAGACATGTGAACACTTTTCGTCATCTTCAAGAAATTGTTTTCAGATTTTAACATCTCTTCTTGTCCCACACTAAAGTAAGACTTTTTAGGGTTCTTATTTTTAGTGCAATTCGCCAAACAATTAAGACATTTTTGACTTCAGACATTTTTTGGGACACACAACACAACTCTTATCTTAATTAGTTTAAAAATATAAAATAACTTTAGTTAATGCGATTTCATTAGAATGTGGAATGTAAAGACATAGATTTAGATAATGCAATGTTTCAGAGGGAACAAAATTTTACATAGGAACGCTTAACCAACCAACGATATTGTCAAACAAGTCAGTCAAAAATCTTTGGATATTTCTTCTGAAGAACTAAGGAAAGAGCGGTTTACTATGCACTATTTCGCTCACAAACCGGTGACTTTATAGTTTTTGATTATATCGATGTCCGTCCAGTACATTAACCCAATCCTGTGATCCACCGCGCACAATATTGTCCCGGGTACAGTCTCAGACCAGTTTGCTAGAGTGTTCATTTACGATGGCGCCTGTGGGGGGATCTTGATCTGGACCTTGACCGCTTCGACCTGTATAGCAAATCAGGTTTGAGTTCCATTGAATAAACAGGAGGAGATATAGAACACTCTTTTGCTTTTTTAATCCAGCTTTATCCACCTGTTAAGACAGAAGAAACAGACTACATACCTGGATTTGTCATGAGAAGAGTAGAGAGTGTTCTTGTGCTGAGAATGCTTGCTATGTGGTGACCGCGAAGAAACATGTCTATACAATCAAAACATATATGATACTTTTTGTGGTGAGTTTTCTTACTAGCTACTCCGCTTGGCTTACCCATTGTCTTTTTGTCAAACTTTTTGCTTTCAATAGTTCTTTAACTTCACAGAGTCTAGTGCTAATATAGACTAACAAACATATAGAAGAAACACCAGTGATCTCATAATGCTAATAGGTTTAGAAAGCTACCTTCTTCTGGACTTTCCGGGTGATGGTGACCGATTCTTTCTTTTTGAAGATGACTTCCTGAAGAAAGACAAATAGTTCGTTAGCATTAGACAAAAGAAACGCAAAAGAAAAAATTTAAAAGCAGAACACTCTATCGTCACCTTTTTGAATCATCAGAGGATTCATCACTGGATGGAGAAGAGCGTTTTCTTCTGGACCTCACAGGAGATGGTGATACACTCCTTCTTCTAGAACGGGACTTCCTGGAGAAAGGTAATAGGAGAACCATTGTGAGCATTGAGAAAAAGCATTAGACAAAAAAAAGCGAACAGACAAACTAAAAGTAGAACATCGAATGCCACCTCTTCGAATCATCAGAAGATTCATTACTGGTTGGAGAACGTCTTCTTTTGTCCTTGCTCGAGTTTTCAGCCCGCCTGTGTCTTGACCTTTCTTCTTCCTTTTCCTTCTCTTTTCTTTTACCCCGGTCTTCCTTAGAATTAGTTCTGTGAGGCCTCTCTACATCCCTTGAGTCTTTCTTTACATGGGGATCAGTAGATTTTTTATTTGATTCAACGCCTTTAACTTTCTCTGCTGACTTTAAGTCATTTTCCTTCATTCTATCTTTTGAGTCATTCTGAGAATCTCCTTTCTCTTTCCCACCTTTCGTTTCAACTATTCTACTTCTATCTGTACTCACTTCGTCACTCAAATCTTTCCCATAAGGTTTATTACTATCCTGACGAAGGTTGCAATCTGATTTCACGCCAGAATTCTTCACGTGAGGTTCATCTAGTATGGCATCTTTATCACTATCAGTTCTGTCAGGATGCTCTTTTCTGCTTCCTGAAGTATCATCATCAAGTCCAGAGCTGGCGCTTACATCAGATATTTTGGTACTACCCGCCTCATCATCTTTTCTCGTGGAGCCTGGCATCTGAGAATAATCCTCCAAGCCTGACTTACTATTCTTGCCAGAATTAGCATTGACTCCAACTGCTGGATCCAATTTCGCACTGGCCATTGCTTCAGGGTCAGGAAGTTTCTCAGTGCTTGGCTGCTGACTAACATTGTGTCTTGACCCCACACCAAGACTCTCCACTCCATTTTCATCAGCATTCGCGTCAGAAGCAGCATCAGTATCAGCATCATCATCATCAGAGGCATAGCTAGCAAGACCTAGCACATCTGCTGGAGAGCCAGAACTAGCTTTTGTATTTGCACCTTCTACCGAGACCAAAATCTTTGCCGAAGCCTTGTGGAGTGGATCAGCTGTGGAGAGAAGGGATGATGACAATTTATGATTATGCTGTACACTATCATCTGAACCATGAATAGCACAGCATAACAGTACAGAAGAAGGTAACATTCAGGAGTTATTCCACATATTAAAGACATAAAACTAAATCTTGGAGACCACAACAAACCTTTAGGTATTGCTTCATCTTCGTTAATGACTTTGGTTGCAATTTCATCAAATAATTCATCTGTAACCTGTTCAAAAGACATATGTCAACTGTAGCAGAAACATGTTTATAGACCAGCCACTCAAGTTCTACCAGGCCACATACCTTAAGAAGGACTTCTGTCAAGATACGCTTTATCTCCATATTAATTTCTGTGGTTCTAGCTGCATCCATCTCATCCTATATGAAGCAAACCATGCATTTTAGTGATGTTACTGGATCAAATTTAAGTACCAAGAGCGCTTGAATCGTCAAAACAAAACAAGTGTTAAAAGTTCAAGGAACCTCTTCTTCTTCGTCAGAGGAATTAGAGGGGCTGAAGCTTTTTTTGTCAGGCTGATCAGCTTTCGTAGGAGGTTTATAAAGTACATCATCATCCATAGATTCTCTCTCCTCAAATCTCCCTGAAGAAGGCCTTCCAAGATCTGCTTTTTTCTTCAATAATTCTTCCTTGAGCCAGTTAGGTACAGGAGCCTGGAAATCACATTATCAGCCAGAATTCATGGAAGATACAGAACTCCTTCAGAAAAAAAAAAATCTTACCTTTTTAGGAGGAACAGACGATGCTGCATATGAGTCATCCATGAATGCTGCAACAGGGTGAAGAGGGGGCTTTGTCCCAAAAGCATATGGGGGTCCAACAGGCTGGGGATTTGGTGGGGGAAACCTTCCATATGGGGGCATGATATGACCCGAAACAGGAGGTATGGCCATAGATGAGTCATGCTGCAAAGAGAGTAAACATCAAACTTGCCTCCACCAAACTAATACAGAAACAAAAGATAACCAAACAACTTTAGAGTACCTGAGGTATTGATTGCGCCGATGAAGGAATTGGAGGATAGACTACTCCACTTGTGGTATGGGGCTGCCATGCATTGTGATCACTAAAGTTACTAGGTGGAGCAGCTGATTGATCTCCATATGCATATTGCATATGCTGCTCCGTGTGAACAGGTCCCCCACCATCAGGCAATGATATATGCACCTCATGTTGTGTTGTATTTCCAGACTCTTCTTTACGTGCAAACAGAGTAACAAGTTTAAGTTCTGAAGGTGTACAGAGCTTATGAGTTACCAATCTCTAGACCAACAGAATTGGGAAACATAGGCACACTGATCAGGGAGCAAAATGCAAGAAGAACTATGATTAGTAATGGCTAATCTACTCGTAGGATCTATGGGTTAATCTGGCGAGCCACAGCACATCATTATGCACATGATTTATCATGAACCGAAGACACCCGCGGAATTTCGAGTTACAAAGAAACCCACATAGAGTGCTTGACTAGGAGCTATGTTCTAAGTAAATGGTTACCTGCTACAGAAGAATAACTATAAGGTACCTCCTGCTGATGAATTGCAGAACTGGTAGGCAGGTTTTCTTGGGGCAATCCAACTCCAGGAAAGCTCTCGTTTCCTGTTGCGTAATTTGGATATCTCTCGGGCTGTGTTGTGGGTGGAACTGGAAACTGCTGATGCTGCTGATAGCTTACTCCTGGAACTGCCTGTTGATGAAAATCTTGATAGCCATGAGTAGGATACTGCTGCTGGTAGACTTGTCCGCTAGGTTGGTTCGGTGCAGACTGCTGTGATTGCTGATCCTTGTTCGCAGCTGCCCATTCTTTGGCTTTCACAGCCCAGTCCTCGACGTTGCTATTAGCTGCGATCACGAGATAGTCAGAAACCAAATCCATAATAACATAGATGGCGATGAGAGAAAGCAAACCTTGAGGGGTGTGACCTTGTTGTTGTTGATACCCCCAATTTGGATTGCCCCATTCCTAATAATGCAAAACCAAATCAAATAACAGTTCGACAAAGGGGAAATACACAGGACAATCCAACGACGGAGTAACCTGATTAGCCTGAGGATATGGCGGAGGAATCGGCGCACCGGTAGATGGAGGAGGAAACTGACTGTTACCGTTAGCGCCGGCGTTGAATGGCGGCTGGTGAGGAGGATAAGCGGGAGAAGAGTAAGGTTGGCCTTGAGGATAATGCGGTGAAGGTGGCCCCCACTGCGGCGGAGGTGGAGGCGGTGGCGATGGAGAGTGAGGGTGATGAAATTGGTTGGAGTACCATGCAGGAGGACCACCGGGCTGCGTAGGAGGAGGCACCGGTGGTCTCGCCTGATGCTGATAGTATTGGTGGTAAGGATCCGTCGGAGGCGGTGGTCCAGACGGCGGTCTCAGGTATTGAGGTGGTGGCTGGTACGCGTCCATTAGCAGCAAGGTCTTGAGTCCTTGACTCTTGCGTTTGAGATCGCTTGCTTGCTTGTTCTCGAATTGATAAACTACAGGTCGTCTTCAGTGGTTTCCACTTTCTATAAATTTTCGTGCTTTAACAGGAAATATAGAAACGGCAGGCAGTTTATGTCAACTATACTAGAACGACACGATTTGTGTGAAATAATAAGAATTCTCTATGGTTACACTTTACATAATTTTGCCATTACATATCGTCATGACCATTCAAAAACATAATCATGACTATTTCATGAACAGTTTAGCATGTGTAGGATCAATCATAAGACGGCATCGTTTTGTCTCTTCGTCAATCTCGCGTATAAGCCATCTTTGCTCAAAAGTTCTTTGTGACTGCCCATCTGTTTTGTGTACAAATATAACAGTCAAAATCAAAGCCATCAATGGTTTCTATGTATTTATCAAAACCGTAAGATAGTGGCTTACCTCGACGACTCGTCCACTGTCCATAGCCACTATTCTATCCGCAGCTTGAATTGTAGAAAGTCTGTGAAGGAACAGAATGTTATAAATCAATGATCAAAACATGTAAAAGATTGGATCAGTGCAAGAAAAAGATACCTGTGTGCTATCACTATGACGCTTCTCTTTGTTGCTGAGTCGTTTCCGATAGAACGAAGTACGCCCTGGAAAAACAAAAGGCTTAAGAATTCTTGCATCCAAGTAATTTGTCTTTTTGGTAATAGAGAGGTTACCTTAACATTGTGTTCGCTCTCTGCATCGAGTGCACTTGTGGCTTCATCGAGGATGAGGATTCTAGGATCTCTAAGGATGGCACGAGCAATGGCAATCCGTTGTTTCTGCCCTCCACTGAGTAGATCATCATCAACAATTGTGTTGTAACCATTCGGAAGTGCTGTGATAAAGTCATGTGCATAGGCTTGCTTTGCAGCCGATATTATATCTTCTTGCGATATATTACGATCACATCCGTACTTGATGTTCGAACTGATGTCTGTGCGGAAGAGCTTTGGTTCCTGTTTCATTGTGACAGCTTTAGAAAGGGATAGTGAAATTCATCAAAGTTTATTTGTTCTACAAAGACGAAAAGCGAGGAGAACCTGCCCCACGTATCCGATTCTTTGCCTAAGCCACTTGACATCCAACTCTTTCAAAGGAACCCCATCTAGTAGAATCTGGAATTCAAAAAGCCAGCTATTAAGAAGGAAGACTTTAAAGGGTTATTCTACAGTGAGTTTGAGTAACCTACAGTACCTGACCACTTGTTGGTTCGTAGAGTTGCAGCAAAAGATTAACCAGTGTACTTTTGCCACTGCCACTTAGACCAACCTAAACAAAACAAATAAGCACACATATCACTTCCGCTAAATTCTAAGGAAAACAGTTGCATTGTTGAACTACTTTGAGATTTACTTACGATTGCTACCACTTCACCAGGATGCACGGAAATGTTTACGTTTTGAACCACCGCTACCTGAGAGATTGACATATGATATAATTGTTATGAAAAACTGATATATGAGCCCCAGTGCCCCATACTATAAACATGACTGGAAAACTCTTTATGATGTGTGTGCATAAATTCTAATATACTCAACAAAAATGTAAAATGATGCAAATGCAAAACCATATATTTGGCCATTAATTTGCAACATTCACACAATTGTAAAACGTTGGAAGCAAAAAACTGTGGTTCAAGGACATTCACACAATTGTAAAACGTTGGAAGCAAAAAACTGTGGTTCAAGGACATTCACACAAAAGCAAAAAAATTATCAGAAAATAGATTCCACTCGGTACAGTCATACCTCATCTCTTGAAGGGTAGCTAAATGACACATCTACAAACTCGATATGTCCTGTCAGTCTCTGCAGTCTCGTTCCTACAGAACAGTATATAAATAAAAATACATTACATGGTAGAGCGTAGCAATCACTATAAGCCTCCAGGTAGGAAGTCCAAAGTCATATACTCTTAAGTGGTTCATCCTGGAAGGGGTTTGATAGTAAGAGTAATATCTACTGATAACAACCTAACTCACTCTCTCATCAATCTCATAAATGGTCAACATGTTTCTAAGACAGAGTGCTCTTAGCCAAAAATTTGAACCTTGCCTTTTGATATGAATTGATCACTTGGCTTGAGATCCATCATTTGGAAAACCTTTTCACTTGCTCCAACCGATTGCATCAAAGATGATAAATTATCTCCCACCCACCATGTAGCATAGATTAACCACTCACTATACAACAGAAACTTTGTCAGCTGCTCTGCTGTTATTTGACCAGCTAAGATAGACAATCCTCCAACCAGGACAGCAATAATCTATAAGAGAAGAAAAGAATGATGGATCTTGTCACATTCTTAGCATGAGCATCACCATCTTTAAGAACCACAAAATTAATTGATCCTTCCCACAAACAGTCAAAAGAGAGAAATAAAGCAAAACAGGGGTTATATTTGAGAAACCTGAGTTGCATGGTATAGAGTGTTGAAGCTCCAGTTCCAAATACCATATGCAGCACTCTGTCTCAAACTTATATCCGCCAATCTCTGAAGCCAGTGATTGTACCTTTCCACCACAGAAGGGAAGAAAATCCATGTCAAAAAGTAACTTGGCTGCCAAAAATAGTCTTGAAACAGATAGGGCCGATATTGCAAAATTTTCACAAGATAAATAAAGAAAAAAGAGACTGTCAATGGTTTTCATGGAAACAGATCGCACCTTTTAAACTCTTGCTTCTCTGTCCCATATACACGAACGGTTCTCATCAAAGAGTATGTCTCTTGAGCGACCTTGAAGATCACAGAGCAGTTATTAACGAAAGAATTCATTGCATATAAGACAAGTTACGATAAGCGTTTTTGAGCAATCTACTTCATTTGCAGAAGCTGTGATCTCCTGAATTAGCTTCGCTGTCTTCTTTTGGTACCTACAACATGACCAGATGGCTTAAGTATCAGTTTCAGCTGCCAGGTGTATAATCAATTATATCTTCACAGATTAGTATTCTTAATAAAAGTGAGACAAGTTTTGGTAGAATCTCACATCCCATAAACGAACATAACCGCAGCCAAAATACAGCATATCACCAATGTGCACAGCCCAAGGGGCCAAGACAAAATTAGCAAATAAATCAATGCCCCTGTACCCTAAAAGAAAGAAGGTAAACATACATTCAGAAGTCAACCATGCAAAAAACACACTTCAGGCGAGATGGAAATTATATTGTAGCAGAGGACCTGAAGAACATTGCGAAATATCATGTTCAGATCATTTCCGATGACCCTCGAGACTTGCTGACAGTCTGAGCCAAGTCTGCTTGTTAAGTCACCAACAGTTTGAGAGTCGAAAAATGATATATCCTGATGCAAAATCCAGCCAAGTTAACGAAAGTAGCTAAAAAGATATTAAAGGTAAACATGAGCTACCAAGATTCAAAACAGCTAGAAACTTTCAGGACCTGGAAGAGAAGAGTGGAGTATAGTGTTTCCCTCATTCGTTTCACCTACAGAGTAGGGTGAGATCCCATCATATCATGTTCTGAGAAGGTAAGACTACTGAGTAGATTTAAGCAGAAAATAAAAAGGAACTCACAAGTATCATGTTAGCAATCCCAAAGAAGCATCCTCGTATGCCACTGAAATTATGAGTTGAACAAAGAGTCAGATGGAAATCCTTTTATAAAAGAATCTCAAAAACAACAAGTTGGTTAGACAGCAAGAGTAACTCTCTAATTCAACTTGAAACCAAATAAAACCAGAGACAAGTGTTTGATCATACAAGATCTTGACCTGCAAATGCCTGAAGTAACACATAACGTAACCAAGAGCTTGACATTTCGATGAAACACAGCGATATCACCACTTTGTGCCGAGAAGATCGAAGCTGTTAAAAAATGCGGAATAGTTATCTCTGAAAGCTGTAAACAAGTAAACAAAATGTATAAGAAAAGGACGATTCTGATTCCTCATTAGAACTAAGAATTTCTAAGTAGAGATTCAGAATACTTCTACAAATACATAACCAAGGAAGAACCACGCACCGCGGCTACTATAAGAGTGGAAAACGCAGCGAAGATAACCCAACGATCCTCAGCCACAAGTTCCCACATCCGACTTAACGCACGCCAAACAGTCACAGGCTTAGCAATGAACCTACCATCAACTTCATCGGAGAAACTCCACCAGCTTCCACCTGGTAAAATCGTCCGGAGGAAATCAATACATTGCCGGATTTTCTCAGCAAGTGAAACGTTATCTCCTTCTCCTTCGTAATATTCCGCAGTTTCCGCTACTGCTCCATTCACCGTCGAGCAATTAATCGAAGGCAGACGATAATTTCTAGTTGAAGATTGAAGAGAAAACGACAATCTCGGGTTTCTAACGAATCGGAGATTCTTCCTTCTGATAGTGTCACTGGTGGTAATAACAGAACACCGGTGAAGAGAAACGCGGATGGGGCGGCTCGTGCAGCCGAGTACTTGCTGAGCCATTTATGTTCGGTGGACTAAAGATGAAGAAGCTTCACGAGTCACGACGCTTCAAGCTTTTTCCTTGGTTCATATGAAATGCAGAAGAAGAATTAAAACGCGTCGTTTCGAAATTGAAGAAGAAAGACGTCACGTAAGGAAGAATCGTGTCAACCAAAATAAACCGAGGTGGAACCCACGGAGATCCACCACCGAAGGCATGAACCACATGGTAACAACAACAACACCGGCGCGTCAGAAAGGCGCGTGAAGGTTCAATCATGTGGTTGTGGTAGATGATCTCTCTTCCCCCTCTACGATATAATCGGGCCTAAAGGCCCATCTCGCGTTATAACTAAATAGCCCAAAATGTCGTAAACCCTAGAGGGTAAAATAGGAAACGTAAAAATCCTTATCGTCTTTATAAACTCAGTGATATCTTAAGAAACCCTAGCCGCAAAGAGAGAAAGGGAGGGAGGAGAGTGTAGCAGATCGGCGAAAATGACAACCAGATTCAAGAAGAACAGGAAGAAGAGAGGTCACGTCAGCGCCGGACATGGACGTATCGGTAAGCACCGTAAGCATCCCGGAGGTCGTGGTAACGCTGGAGGTATGCATCACCACAGGATCCTCTTCGACAAGTACCATCCAGGTTACTTCGGTAAAGTTGGTATGAGGTATTTCCACAAGCTGAGGAACAAGTTCTTCTGCCCAATCGTTAACCTCGACAAGCTTTGGTCACTCGTCCCTGAAGATGTGAAGGCGAAATCAACCAAGGACAATGTTCCGTTGATCGATGTGACTCAACATGGTTTCTTCAAGGTTTTGGGTAAAGGTCATTTGCCTGAGAACAAGCCGTTCGTTGTGAAGGCGAAGCTTATTTCGAAGACTGCTGAGAAGAAGATTAAGGAAGCTGGTGGTGCTGTTGTGCTTACTGCTTAAGTTAGGTGAATTTATTTGCTTAACTCTGTTTTTGAATCTTCTATGGAGTTTTATCATCTTTTGTTGTCTTTTGGATTTTGGAAAGAGCGAGATCTCTTTAAAGTTAGTAGTTTTATGAACCTTTTGTTGGATTTTGATAAATGTTTGGTATTCCGAATTCAGACTTATAATTGCGTATGCTGGTTTAATTGTCTGTCATGATTCATTCGTTACGATCCTTTTAACTCGTTGTGATTGTTTCTACCATACATATGCATTGTTCTTGTTGAATTTTTAATTGGATGTTCGATTGTCATCAAAGTGAGAAGGTGTTGTTGCATTTGATTAGTTATATGTAACGTTGAAACAGCTAGAATGTGATTTTGCTTAGTAATGTATTTACGTAAATATGCGGAAATGCATTTCAAATTTCCCAATAGTACAGATTGTCACATAGATTTGAACGGAGTCAACATAGTCACATAGATTTGGACGAAAAAATAATGTGTTTGGATATTATACTGTATCCATCGTGTTTTTGATATTCTTCTATTTTGAACGGAGTTTTGAGATTCAAACTTTATTTTCAAGCAAGATCTGAAGAAATCGTTGAATTTTTCAAATGGTACGCTCAGTGTCGTGCTATGAGAAATGATATACCGTATGATATTTATCATATCGCATATGTTTGGGATAAGCTTGGTTTACATGTTATTCATATAAAGTTTGTGTTTTCAAATCATCATTACTTGTACACTACACCATGGAACATTTCAAACCCACAAAAGAAAACCAAAATCGAAACAATCTGTAATATTTATTATCCTACTGCAAACGCGGATTTACAATTTTGGTGGTATTGTGTGGATACAAATTTATCAGTCGCACCATTTGGATTAAAACATGAGTACGAACTAAAAGTAGAAATCTGAAATAAGGTTTTGTCATTGATACATTGTCAAATTGGAATTTAAGTTATGGACATGTAACTAGCCAATCACTAGACCTCACTGAAATAAATGATAGGAGTCATCGAGTAACTGGTAGAGGACGCCAGTTATTGGCTTGGTGTATGGCATGGTGTACGGCCTGACCACCAAAAGTTGCAGAAAGCTGTTGGTGTACAACTTCTTTGACGGGAGTAGCAGCTGCTTCGCCACCACGTTCGGCAAGTTCTAAGTAAAGCACTGACTTCAGCATCTCCCCTTCCTGCATCAACCCATTACATTCATTACTTACATATCCAAACCTTCTCATAACCTAAAATCGAATGAACTCATTGCGTAATATGTTTGTTTCTGGATATACATAAGTCGATAAGTTATCCCTATTACTACTAAGAGAAGTAGACTCTCAGAAGCAGTAGTTGAGTTGAGGTGCTTACAGAAAATAGAGCAAGGCCGTGTTCAAACTGAGCTTTACTGTGGCCGTGATCAGCTGCTCGTTTCATCCATTTTCTTGCTAGCTTGCGGTTTTGTGGTAAGCCTTCTCCAACCGAATAACAAAGCGAAATGTTATACATCGCTCGTACATACCCACCTTCTGCTGCCTTTAGGTACCATTTAGTCTGTCGAAAAAGAGAAAAAAAATCCAATCATCATATCGATACAAACTTTACTGATTCTAGAAAGATGAAAAACAGAAACCGCACATTTCCACAAATGAACTAAGCACATGTCCAAACATAGCATTATCAGCTTCCACAAATGAACCAATAACCCATCCAAACATAGCAGTATCAGTTTCCACAAACGAACTAAGCACATGTCTATACATAGGATTATCAGTTTCCACCAAGAGTGCAGCCATTAGTATAAACGACTAGATACTACTTTCAATCTAGATAACAGCTTCACCTCATGAAAACAATATAGAATCTCAACTAGAAGCATGAAGAAAAGAATCAGAAGAAGGCACATACAGCTTCAAGCAGATTGGTTTGCACGACCCGACCATGGTGTAAACAAAGAGCTAACTGATACTGTGCTCGAACATAACCATTCTCTGCAGATTGTTTCAACCATTTCATCGCTTCCTTGGGATTTGAAGGTTGAACTGCAGATAGAAGCAATCAAATTGCTCAGAAAAAGGCTCCACAAATTCATCAGCAATAAACTCATCCATCAAGTCAAATCCAATTTCTCTATAAACCAACACAATCCAGAAAAACATTAATCAGGTTAAGAATAAAAATCCAATCACATCAATGAGAGAACTTAGGTTTTACCTTGAAGATAAGCAATCCCTAAATTACATTGACCAACAGCATCACCAAGCTCCGAAGCTCTCCGATACAAATTCACCGCTTTCTCCTTCTCTCCTCTTTCCCAATACACAAGCCCAGCGTCGACCATAGCGAGCGTGGATCCACGCATAGCTCCTTTCAGAAACGAATCAAGAGCTTTGTCGAGATTCGCTCGCACACCTCCTCTTCCGTGCTTGTACTTTTTCCCCCACCGAATCAACAACATCGACTCTCGCAACGGCTTTAGCGCGTCTCTCCACGATTTACATACCAAAGACGCCGCTTGAAGATTCGGATGACTAAACGGTGCAGCAATCTTCATCAGTATATCATACGGAAGCATCGAGAAATCTCCGAACTCATTCGATGGAGGACGTGAAGAAGAAGAGGAAGAAGAAGACCTTGAACTTGTGGTTGACTTCGCCGTTGCTTTGTTGATTGATGAAATTCTACTCCGTTTATCCTTGTCGTGAGGTTTCAAAAACGATAAGGAGGAGAATCGAGATCCTTCAGATCTACAAGGCCAGGTTCTCTGCTTCATCTTCTCCGGCGAAAAATACCACCGTCGGTTTCAAAGAGGGGTAAGTAAACGATTCGCTTTTTTTTTTTTTTTC
>Ga0041059_1001867_pt1 | contig 16359 bp, 16 predicted proteins | sample AraColnosormetaG_FD_56232 | JGI IMG/M metagenome (GOLD analysis project Ga0041059, IMG submission 56232) | Arabidopsis roots microbial communities from North Carolina, USA - Col MF nosort | ecosystem: Host-associated > Plants > Roots > Unclassified | place: USA: North Carolina | collected...
TTTTTTTTTTTTTTTTTTTCAAATGCAAACTCATGGAATATTTGTCTATTTATTTTGTTTAGTTTTATTACTCTATGGGTATCATGATATTTTAGAAAATTTGTTTCAAATTACTTTATGTAAGAACTTATAATTTTAAATTTTGTTGTAATTTGTATTCTCCATAGTTTTATGTTATTTAGAGAATAAATTATGTTTTGAAATATAAGATTATAAATACTACATAATTTGTAATACAACCATGTTGTAAAACTAAACAAGACAAATACTGATCAATATATCATTTAATTAAGACTTTTTTTATAAGAATATAATAGCGCATAACGTGAAAACAATAAATGTACTATAAAAAGAAGTAATCAACTAAACCCATTAAATGAACGAAAGAACGACCAACGTGGGCAGTCGAACTCGAGGAAAATGTTCTCTAAAACCAATTGATGTATTTGTATTGACCATCAACTACACTCACGTAAGCATTCAATATTGTCGCCCTAACAACGAACTATATTTAGAAATGCCCTAAAGCTATGGCTTGTTTTACTTTATAAGAGGGTCGGACCTATAATACACATATCAAAAAAGTTAATGTACACCAAAAGAGCAATATTTATCATTTATCAATCAATTTTACTTTATCAGATTGCAGAACCTTTGCCACAGCTAATATATAGATCAATATATAGGCACAGTTTAACGAGTCAGATATAATTAAAGACTAGATAGTAGAGAGATATATTACCCTATCCAAAATACTGTACATTTAGAACTAAATATGTAATGCCGCGTGATCTTCTCAATAATAATCTCTATGTGGATACCATAATACTACAAACTTTTGTCCATTTTTGTTAGAGAAAATAAAAACTTTTGTCCATTTCCCACTTTGGATCGACATAGGAAATTTCCTTTTCAGAAAAGGACAAAAGAAAAAAAATTGTGAATAAGGTGTGAAGTCCAATCCCATGATACCGTTGGGTATGCATAGAAGACAAAAAATCATAAATCTCCATTTTGTTTTGATATAATCGGGTACTCTTATAGTAATAATCGAAAAAACGAGTACTTGACCATCAAAATTTATCACAATCCATGTCCTTAATTATTTAGACTATTATAATTCCTTTCTTCTATTTATAAATTATTATTATGACACGTACTTAACAAAAACATTAAGCGAATCTACGATTAATTAATTATCAATTGTATACGTACGAATACGATCTATGGACTTTCTATTATGATTTTCTTTTTGAGATCAAGTTTAGAGCAGAAAGAAAACATGCTAATTAGGAACCAAGAAAACATTATGATTGTTCTTTTGGACATAATTTACATGTCAAAGGTCCGCATGAGCTTGTAATTAATTATCATAACCCGAAGATGATAGAGATTATGCACGTTTCATCCGGATGAGGAATAAACATTTATTGGCATCATATTTTCTTCACCAATATCTCTCTTTTGCTTCTTTTCAAATCAGGGTACTTGCACAAAACCTTTATTCTTTATCTAACGCATTTAATTAGCGGCTGATCTATTATTTGTACTGTGTTTTGAATATTCAAGATCACATTTAAAGAAAAGAATAAGTGCACGAGACTAATTACGAAAGGATGATATGAAAATGAATCTTGAATTACGAGATAGATTAGGTACATTACTTCACTCTAAGAAATTGACTCAAAGTTTTCTTCTACCATCCTATATCCCAAAACATTACTTACAAATGCAAAGAAACAACTTCCATTTTACGGCGTTTTCTGGCCGATAAGTCTAGTGAATTATGTGACGATTGTAAGATATATGAAGTAAGTTAGGTTGATCTCATAACTGTTATAGATCTCTATTAATCACTTCGTTTATTTAGCTTAATCTCATTATATTTGTTATTCAAATATGTTGCATCTCTATATGTTTTCTTCTCTATTATCAAAACAGTTTTATGTCCTTCTACCATATTATTTCCATTTTGTTTAGTGAAGTATTGATTTTCTCTACTAAGAAGAATACAAATAAATCAACCTGGCAATAGACTAATTAACGTACGGTTACGTCTACGAAATAGATATTCATAGAAGTCTCTATCCGCATGATACGAGAGATAACCTTTTACTCACATATCATCGCCTACAATGCAATAAAATAGTAACAAAGAGAAAAAAATTCTAATTAAAAATTGATGAGTTTTGTGATGGTACGACTCTCCTTTTGTTTTTTATCTATTCAATTTACGAATCTATGCAAAATCTCCGAAGATTTAATAGTACCTGTGCAAACTGGCACTAGCTATGTTCCAATATGTGACATCGCTTTCTTCTACACTAATACCAAATTCAACATGAAACGTTTTATCTTAATCCTATGTTATATCAATTTCAGTGTTCCTTATTATATTTAAAGGAACTCAAAGATATTACGTCAAAATGTAATTAGATTATTATAAGTTTTTATATGGTTTTACAAGGTTTGTAAAGTCTTATATACAGACTATAAAGTGATTTTTTTGAAAAGCTTTTCTCTTAATAGTAGTTTTGAAAAGCAGTATCATATTTTTCAAAATTCCTATTGTTTATTCACGGATAACCTAATGATGTGTAGATTAGGTTAAAAATGTGGACAATATGAAGAACATTCAAAGAATTAGTTCATGTGAGCTTTTGTTGGTTTAGGATTTGGTAGTAGCTAGTCGGTTCCATATGCTTTTATTGGTTTTCTTCAATTCTCTTACTTCTTCACGTCATATATTTGACCTTGTTATGTTTGATTGATTCCATGTGTATTATCCTACACTTTAGTTTATTTTTTGGGTTATGAAATCCTAAACTCTTTTGACGTCGAACCCCAACATAAAAACTCCTCTTTGCATGGGCACCAAAGACAAGTCCTTAAAAAGCATGGAAGAAAAAGAAGCTACACAATGTCATCTATACATTACATTTTTCATATATTTAGAAAATGTATATTAAGAAAGCCCCCATGTATCTCAATTCATAACCTTCTCTTGCCATAATTCATTTAAGGGCCAAAGCAAAAGAAGAGAGAAACGCACGCACTTTGCTTTTTTTATTTAAGCAACAGGGAGAGAATCTTCCTGCTCCTCCAAGGAAGTAGTTGGAGTGCCACTTCCACCATTTAGCACCGTGACGTTACCTTCAGCGTCAACGTCCACAATCACCGAGTCTCCTTCTTTGATCTCTCTCGCAAGCATCTTCTCTGCCATACTATCCTCTAAAAGCCTCATGATGGCTCTTCTCAACGGTCTTGCTCCATAGCTCGGGTTATAACCTTCGTCTACTACTCTCTCTTTGAATCTTTCGGTCACCTGAAGCTCAATCTCTTTCTTCTTCAACCTCTCGAACACTTCCTTCAACAGTATGTCAGCAATTTCTTTCACTTCCAGCTTTGTTAGCTGTCTGAACACAATCATCTCGTCTAGCCTGTTTAGGAACTCGGGTCTGAAGTATTGTTTCAGCTCCTCTGTTACAAGGCTCTTGATTCTGTTGTAACTGCTGTCTTTCTCGTCGTAGTCTAAGTCGAATCCGATACGTCTTCCTCCTTTCTCAATCACGCTGCTTCCGACGTTTGATGTCATGATGAGAAGTGTGTTTTTGAAGTCAACTGTTCTTCCTTTGCTGTCTGTTAATCTACCATCTTCAAGGATTTGAAGCATCATGTTGAAAACATCTGGATGGGCTTTTTCAATCTCATCGAATAGAACGACGGTGTAAGGGCGACGTCTAACCGCTTCTGTTAACTGACCTCCTTCGGTGTATCCGACATATCCAGGAGGTGAACCGATGAGTTTGGAGACAGTGTGCCTCTCCATGAACTCACTCATATCTAGACGAATCATGGCTTCTTCGGAACCGAAGTAGTAAGCTGCTAAAGCTTTGGCAAGCTCAGATTTCCCAACACCGGTTGGACCCGAGAATATGAAACTAGCGATTGGACGGTTAGGATTCTTGAGTCCAACACGTGCACGGCGAATGGCTCGGCTTATGGCTTTCACAGCTTCGTCTTGGCCTATGATACGTTTGTGGAGGGTTTCTTCCATCTTGAGGAGACGGTCAGACTCATCGGTTGATACTTTCTCAACAGGAATACCAGTCCATGAAGACACAATGTGTTGGATGTCTGACTCCGTGACCATAGGGCCTTCCTCACCGGTCTCACTCTCTGCTTTGCTCATCTCCTTGCCTTTCGCTTGGATTGCAGATACCTCAGCTCTGAGTTCAATTTCTCTATCCCGAAGTGTCCCAGCCTGAAATGAAAGTTACGTCTCATAAGACATCTTATTGTCCCCCAAATTGACAAAAAAAAATGAAAGGAATATATACAATCCGTATGTACCTTCTCAAAGTCCTGGCCACGGACAGCTTCATTCTTCTCCTTTGTTATCTGCCTAAGCTCCTTCTCAAGCTCCCTAGCTTCCTCAGGGACCTGCATAAACGAGCAAGTTCAACAATGATCAAAAAATGAAAATGGTAACTGACATAAACCTGGTATATGACTCCACCACACCTGTGCATGACGAAGTCGAACCCGAGAACCAGCTTCATCAATCAAGTCAATTGCCTTGTCAGGAAGGAAACGATCACTGGAATCAAAGGACAATCAGGTGTAAGTAACATTTATGACACCCTTACTTAAACTATTAACAAGTAATCTGAGAGATCAGCCACCTTATATACTGGTATGACAACTGTGCAGCTGCTACTAAAGATTCGTCTGTGTAACGAAGCTTGTGGTGAATTTCATATCGCTCTCGCAGACCCTTAAGGATCTGAATAGTTTCATCCACGGTAGGTTCAGGTACTTTCACTGGCTGGAATCTTCTTTCCAAGGCAGGGTCTTTCTCAATGTGCTTTCGGTATTCATCTAATGTTGTCGCTCCAATGCACTGTCAGGATTATTAACAAAATAGTTAAATTATCGAGAATAAATTACACAAAGGTGCAGAGCATTGTCATGTAAAACGGATCAAAAAGAACAATTACCTGCAATTCACCTCTAGCGAGAGCTGGTTTTAAAATGTTAGCTGCGTCAATTGCACCTTCTGCTGCTCCAGCCCCAATCAAAGTATGCACTTCGTCGATAAATAAGATTATCTCATCGCTCTGTCTAATTTCCTCCATAAGCTTTTTCAATCTCTCTTCAAACTCTCCACGATATTTTGTTCCAGCAACTAGAAGACCCATGTCGAGTGTTATAACCTGAAAGTATATAAGAGGTAAAGGCAAGAACCATCAGATCATTGTAGCACTACCCAGAATAATCATGAGAAATTAGTTGTGACCTGAGTCTGAACTGTTAAGTACGTTGTTCATACTATTATAGTTACAAAAACAAATCAGTATGGATAATGTCTCACAAAACAAGTGTCAGAAGGTTAATATACACAAACCAGAATGCACATAGAGCAGCATATTATTCAGTGGATACATTCTCTACATAAATTCTTCGTTCATTCTCAACACATGCAGTCTTATCATGTTGATTTGACTCTTTTGGCATGGAAATAATTACAACTAATCCAGTAAATTGGAATCCGTGACTCATGAAATGTGTGCCTACATGTAATGAACAAGTATGAAGTGCATAGAAAATTTGAAGTCAACGAGATAAGACTGAAACTCATACCCATATCTATAACCATTGATTGATTCAATTGCAAATTGTTAAAACGACTGAAAAACAGAGAGGCATTGTGCTTACCTTCTTCCCTTCAATAGTTTCAGGGACATCGCCACTGGCAATACGCTGTGCAAGTCCTTCAGCAATAGCTGTCTTACCAACACCAGGTTCTCCAATAAGACAAGGGTTGTTCTTGGTTCTCCTGCCAAGAATTTGCACCACACGTTCTATCTGCGGCTGCCTTCCAACAACTGGGTCCAATTTACCCTAAGGTCAAAAGAAAAGATCATGATTAAGTCTCAATTGATCTTATCTCTTCAAGGGAATCTCATATGGTCAGGTCAACAAATAACTACCTCCTCAGCCAGTTTCGTCAAGTTTGTTCCGTACTCTTCAAGAGTTGGCATCTTATTGCTGCTGCTTCCTCCCCCAACATTAGCAGTTACTTCATTGTTCTCACCCACCATGCGTATCACCTAGCCATCCAATTCAATTAAGTTTAGACATTTTTAACAAAATATTCAAAAATATACAAAAAATTGAAAATATCAGTTTACCACATGAGATGACTACTTTACCTGAGTGCGAATATTACTAGGATCTGCACCTAAATTCTCAAGGACTCGAGCTGCAACTCCTTCACCTTCACGTAGCAACCCAAGCAAAAGGTGCTCGGATCCAATGTAATTGTGACCTGATATTCACACAAGTGATTAGAATAGGTACATATGCTAAGCTCATGCCAAAAAGAAGCAGGGAAGCTGGACAAAAAACAAGTTGAGGAAGGTATTAAAGTGTAAATAAAATATTTTACGCCCCACACTGCACTAAGTCAGGATAACAATACTTAATTATACACAATCAACACAGTGGATAATACACTTCACAATCAATCAACAACGAGATTTCAGATACAGAAGCAAAAGACTTGCTACAGAGAAGGGAGTTACCAAGTTGGCGAGCTTCCTCAAGAGAGAGTTCAAGAACACGCTTGGCACGAGGAGTGAATGGGATCTCAACAGCAACAAAGCCACTTCCCCTTCCAATAATCTTCTCAACCTCCACACGTGCATCTTTTAAGTTAATCCCCATGGATTTCAAAACTTTAGCAGCGATTCCAGTACCCTCACCAATAAGACCAAGAAGAATTTGTTCGGTTCCCACAAAATTGTGGCCTAGTCTTCTAGCTTCCTCCTGAGCAAGCATAATAACTTTGATAGCTTTCTCCGTAAATCTTTCAAACATTGCTTTCACCGTAAACCGGCTAGCTTTCCCCTTGGGCACATTCATTGCCTGTCGCACCTTCGAATGAAAATCTTGACGACTTTTTCCAAGAGTGTCTAAAGCATTGTTACCACGTAATCCCATAAACCCTTGCATTCTTAAACCAGACACTTGTAACTGACTACACATCATTTTCACCGATCTTCTCGATCTTCCAGATCCACGTGAAGGAACATTCCTCTGGTAACAAGCTAAAGACGGTGGAGTCGATTGAGCCAACACCCTTGTGGCCATAGCCATGACTTCCTAAATAAATTCAACAAGAAAACAACGAGTTAGTAAACAAACCATATCACTGAACTTCAAGAAACAGTTGTACACATAAAAACAGATTCGATTTACACAAGTAAGCTCGGAAAGTTGAATTTCACTTAGCTCAGATCAATGGAAGCTATAAAATCAGCTCATAATGAAGATAAGAGAAATCGAACCAAAACACTAACATAAATCAGCAAATGGAATTGACTTTTTTACAAAAAACTCCATCTCCATCAAAATTCACGATCTGGAGCTTACTAAATCGTACAAATTCGAACTATACCACACAAACTAGTAAACATAAAACCCTAGCTTTGAACAAATACGAAGCCATAAGCTACAAGAACAAACAACAGAAACCAACGAAGAATCCGAATACAGAGATTAAGTGAAGAAACTCTCACCGAGTTCGATTGAAGCGTAACAGAGAATGAAATGGAGAAAACACGAATCGAAGAAGAAAAGAGAGAGAGAGAGATGAAAAAAAAAAACAGATGGATAATGGTGTGTGCTTATTTTTTCACCCTCCCTTATCTCTCTCTCTATCTATCTCCGGTCTGATTCTTTATTTTTTTTCTTTATACGGTAAGGGTCTATAACACTTGTTCGGTGCACCATCGTGCACGCTAGCAATACTTCCAAACTCTAGCTAAGAAAATATCACGTGGTAAACCGACCTACTTACCAACTCAATTTTACGTAATCTAACGGCCGGTTTAGACCAACCGACCCACAAACGAACAGTAAATTCAATAGTTTATCAGAAAAAATCATTAAACTTCTCCATTTGATTGTTTTTTAATTTAAGTAGCAAATACAATATGTATCATTCAAATCACTTAAAATTTTAAACTTGGGTTCTCTCTTTGTCGGTTTAGAGAATTAAACCAATTTTGTAATAGCCACAAAAGAAGAAGAACTACGGTAAGGATCTTGACAACCTCACCACCGTCCGTTTTAGAGGCTCTAAGATCGTGACACGTGACATTTCATGATTGGTTAGGCAGTTAATGACTATTCTACCCTGAGGATTTTCTTCTCTCGCTAGTCGCTATGTATCTGGACCGGGGGCTCAATAGTCAATTACGTTGATGTTAGAGGTTCCGTGTACGAGACCATTTTCTCGAATTTTTATTTTTGATTACTTTTTACTTCTGGCGGACGAATCTTTTTAGTTAAGTCTAGACGTTGCCACTTATGTTACTTGCACCTCTTATTTGAGAGTGTGACATGGTTTATGTTCAACCTCTTATTTTATGGGAATTATCTTCTGTTTATAGACCAAAATACAAACACTTAAACGTTATAAAAGTAAGAAATTTCCAACTTAGCTACGGACTTTGAAGACTGTAAGGGGGCTTTTAATCCTAGAGAGCAATGATGTGTCAATATCATGTGTGAATGATTGTATTGCTAAAACAAAATTCCTAACTTTTTTCTTCTTATCCTTTGTTGATTAGTTGCATGAATACAAATCTTGGCTTAAAATCGCATGTCCAGTTTGATAAACCGCCTTTGTAAAATCCTTTTAAACTGCAAAAGTATAGTGCAAAGGTGGGAAAAAACCGAAAACAATGTCTGCATATTCCGGTTAACGAAATCCGGAATCTCAAAGAAACAAAGACAACAAGTCAGAAAATTTTGTGAGACAACAGTCCTAAACTTGAGAAACAGAGGATGACAAACCTAAACAAAAGCTAACAAAATCTTTTTTGATGAATATAATCTATAAACAAAACTATATAGAAAATGAGGCTAGAAATATCTTGTCGCATTAAGACATGTACTTTTCATAATAAAGAAAGAAAGAAACTATATTGAAGTTGTGTAGTGATGTCTATCCATATTGCATCTATCCCATATTTCCCACCCTATACATACATATTATTTGAAGTAATAGTGATGTCTTAGTATAAAAGTTTTGATATAAACTATATGATTTTTTCGTTTTTTGTTAATAGAAATAAATTAAATTGATAGGTAATGAAATTGTCGACGAACCTACACGGCTACACCTACGTAGTCCAAGATCAACCTTTTATCATGGCTTACCAACAAGATACTTTAGATTTATAGTGGTTATTGGACCAGAAGACAGCATTAGAAAAACTTTTAGTTTTTCCTAAACACCTCTTTGAGAATTGAAAATCATATAGCAAAAAGCTTGTACTGTTATGGATAACTGATAAGGAACATATTTAATCAAGAATCAAAACGACTTTCCATGTTGATATATAGAACTTCATAAACATGTTTAACATTTCTTACGCCAAACGAAACGCTAAATATTTATTTAAATTGCTAGCCTGGTAGGCGCGTAATAGAGAGTGCTATGTTTCCTTAAATCAAAGGTATAACTATGCAATTAGCTTTCTTTTATGCATCCTCCTTGTCTATCTCAAACATAGCTAGAATCTTGAAAAGTTTTGATAAGGATCTTGCCATTGACTTTGTTAACACAAAAAAATCATCAGCAAAACATAGATGTTGTTGCCGGCAACGAGGATGGTAATCGATAAAGCCACAGGTGTATGATGATCGAGGAAGCTGGACCTAACATCGGTAACAAGCAAAAAGTAGGTATGGCTATAGTGAAGTCCGTGCCGCTGACCTCTAAATGTTATATTTATCTCTTCCACTGAATTTTTGTTTCATTGTTACATTACTCAACCATAGCTTAAGAATACTTGTGGGTGGAGATGCATATTTATTTTAGTTCTCCAACTTAGCAAAATGCTAATAATGTATATCATTCTCCATATAAACGCTGCGTTTTGGACATGGAGGGGATACTTAAAACGCTGCGTTTTACACTTTGTTTTCCCGCGTATATTTCTCCCTTTATTATCGGATAGCCCAACAATCACACAGGCGAAGAAACCTAGCTATTGCTTCGCCATGGACGTCGGAGGAGAAGACATAAGCGATCTCCAGGTAGACCAAATCGTTGAAGAATATTCTATGGACGATCTCATTAGAGACCGATTCAGACTCTCCGCGATCTCTATCGCCGAAGCCGAGGGTTAGACTCTCTCCCTCCCTCTCTTCCCATTTCAATCGATTCTCAAAATTTCTGGTATAATCAACGGGTTTATGAATACATTCGATGAAGCTTCGTCTGTATTTCGATTTGATTTTGGAATTTGTGTTGATTTGATTAAGGATATTGAATCGTTGATTCAATTGTCCTTCGTATTTGGCTTCCGATTAGTTTCTTCTGGTGAACGATGAAATTAGCTTAAATGTTTTCATTGAGATTCTTGGAGCTCGAATTAGATTTGGGGATTTTCAATTTCTAGAACTGATGAATCAACATAGTAACGAAGCTGCTTGAAGTGTTAGTTCTACAGTGTTGAAATTTAGATTCTTCCTGGAATTAAGTAATAGATGGAGAAGAGTTGGATTTTGATTGATTTGAGTTTTTTATTGAGCAGCGAAGAAAAATGGAATGGAAATAGGTGGACCTGTTGTGGCATGTGTGGCAGATTTAGCCTTCAAATATGCAGGTGAGATCAGTTTTCTATGCATTGAAATACTAATTCTGCAACTCCTTCATCTTATGGTTTGAAGAACCTTATTATAGTTAAAAGAACCTTATTTATTGCTACTATTTACTTGGATGTTTAACCTAGGCTTTAGGGGAATACAGATTTGTCAATATGCTTTGGAAGTAATCTTTTGGTTAGAAGAATCCTGGTCTAGTTAATTTTACATTAATGAAATGTGCAGTGTTAGTTTTATAAGTTCTAAATCAATTCAGTAAAACTTTTCAGTCCCTTTGAATCTTAATCTAGCTTCAGGGTAATACAGATTAGTCAATGCATTGGAAGAATGTTTTTTGGTTTTTGATAAAAAAATTATCAGTAGTGAAGAAGAGTATCTATTCTTAGGCCTTTATGTGGTACTTAGCTTAAAGAAACACAGATATAGCAATTTAAAGACGCAGGATCGAAACGAATGTTCTTTACGTATCTGGTGTAGAGGATGAAATTTTCTTGAGCATGGTGTGTGCTCATGTTGAGTAGGATTATTTTGGTTGATGTTTGTATGGTAAACTGTTTGTAGAAGCTTCAATTCATAGTGGAGTTGACTCAACCAAAATCTAAACCTTATTTTTAGTGTTTTCGTCTCCAGAATACCTTTGTCTGAAATTATGCTTATTTGTTATGAGTAACAGAAAACGTTGCAAAGGATCTTGAACTATTCGCTCATCATGCTGGACGCAAAGTTGTGAACATGGACGATGTTGTTCTCTCCGGTATTAAACTGTTTCTCTCTTACACGTTCATGTTAGTGTTTTCTTAGTTCTGAATTTCATATCTGTTATTTTGCAATTTTCAGCGCATAGAAACGATAACTTAGCAGCATCTTTGAGGTCACTATGCAATGAGCTAAAGGCAAAGGAGCCACAATCTGAGAGGAAACGCAAGAAAGGATCAGCCAAGAAAGAAGACAAAGCCAGTAGTAGCAATGCCGTTCGCATCACGACCGATCTGTAACTCTTCAAGCAGAGTGTAAATACACGCACTCCTCTATATATATATATAAACATTAACTTTGATGGAGAAGCTGTTATTAAATTTTTGTGGAAAATTTTATATAGAAGACTTTTGCATTAACCTACTTACTTTAACGTTTAAATGACTATATCCAATCAGAAAATTAAAAAATATGCGTATATATCTCATTATCTTGAAGTTGCGTATATAAAATATCGAGAATCTATCTCTATATTCTCTGTAGGTTAACATATATCTCTTAGGGATTTGTGATTTGTTTTCTGTGTTATATACCACGTATAAGCAAAGATATTGTAAGCTAGGTCTGATAGCCGGGTTAGATAACAATGTCACAATCTGACTCTTCTCCGACGAAGAAACAGAAGCTGGAGGATGGTTTAGGTATATATCTGGATCCTTTTGTTTATTACACATTGAAGATTATGTAAGAGGGATCTCGATTTGTTCTAAGGGTAATGTATCAAAGAAATTCTGAGTGTTTTATGTTGTAGGTAAAGGAAAATCTCAGAACGAGATTGGTGCTGTAGGGATTCGAGAAGAGAAAGATAATATTGAAGTTGAGAATGCTAAGGTAAATCTGTTTTATTGAAGGTCTAAAACCATCGATCCTTTACAGGATACAGAGATGTGATCGGAATTAAAGTCTTTGTCTTGTTTTTGGTTGGTGTCTTTCTATGTCCTTTTGTGTGAATGTCTCTCAATGTAATTTTTCATTGTTAATGTAGAATAAAAGTCCACACTACGATCCTTGTGAAAGTGAAAGCGGTGCGCCGAGTTTCTTAGTTTCTCGATTGCTTCACTTCCTTGACTCTCCTGATTATGAAGTTAAGAATGATAAGGTAATGATCCTTTTACAGGATACAGAGTTGTGATCCCTTGCATTGCATTTGAAGTCTATCTTGTTTTTGGTACATTTCTATGTCCTTTGTGTAAATTGTCTAGAATTTCATTTTTGTAGCATGCACATTACGACCCTTATGGTTATGGTGGTTCTCGTTTTGGAACTGGATCCGATCTCTCAGATTACATCCTTAAATCTCCAACTTACAGCCCTACCTCTCCTAGTTACAGCCCTACCTCTCCTAGTTACAGGCCTAACTCTTCTAGTGACAGCCCTGACTCTCATAGTTACAGGTCTAACTCTCCTAGTTACAGCCCTACCTCTCCTAGTCACAGCCATACCTCTCCTCCTTACAGCCCTAACTCTCCTTACAGGCCTACCTCTCCTAGTTACATCCCTACTTTTTCTGGTTACCGCCATAACTCTCCTGCTTAAAGTCCTACCTCTCCTAGTTACAGCCCTACTTCTCCTAGTTTCAGCCCTGTCTCTCCTGATCACAGCCTTGTCTCTCCTCAATACTCCCCTACCTCTACTCACCACAGCCCTATCTTGAGCTCTCCTCCTGAAGATTATGGTTATGGTCCTGACGACATTGAAGCTGGAAAAATGAAAACTGATCAACTCAAGGAAATTGGGGATGGAAGTAGCCATGTGGATGGTAGAAATTACCACAAGGCTGAGACCACTCGCACAATTCATGTCTCATGTCCAAAGGTCTGGTTTTACATTTTTGACTCTTGTTTCAGTATCAGCTACTGAAATTTACTATGCAGGTGGATCTACTGGTTGGTGCTGCGGCGACTTTACGGTTTCTTCAGCACAACCTTTGTGCTCAAATCCGTATTTTGAAGGATTCAGAGGTTGATTTGAAGTCTGCACAAAGACCAGTGGAATTAACTGGAACTGTTTTACAGATAGAGTTTACTCAGCAGCTTATCGAGTCTGTTTTAGCAGAGGTTGGTTATTAATTAGCTCAATTTCTTCTTCATTTTTACTACTCTCAACTATTCTGTTATTTTTTTTTTTAATTTTTGGTCTGAAAGAAATTTGGTTACAATAATTTCAGGAGAATCATGATGAAACCCATGGAAGAGGAAAGTAAGAAATCATCTTCTCAGAAAGATTGTGGAGCTCTTACTAAGTAAGTCCCCATGCCCAGTCTGAACATCCCACGTGTGATAGCTGCAACCTCTCCAAGGATATGAAGTTTTTCATGTGTTGAAATGTATTGAATTTTTTTATTTTCTGGTTAAAAAAATGTATTGAATTTTTTATTTGCAAGTTTGATCAAATTTATATTAAACCTCTCATACTTTTAATAGGCATTCCGGAGATTACTTTCGGTAATTAAACAAGCCATATGTAGGATTTTATCAATGTTAGACAATCAGTTTGCTAATTTGACATATGTAGACAATCAGTTCACAGGTCAATTAGATAACGCCATATGAGTCTTTTCCCACTCCAAAATCTCTTAACAATATTAGCATTTTTAGTTTATTATGGATCTTTTCACAAGGACGTCACACATATGGAGCTCTTTAAAAAATCACCGTTGGAAGTGGTCTTATCTAAGGATAAAGATTCCAAAAAGATGTCTAGTACACTGAGAAAGGAGAAAGAAAATATACATCATAACATGGCTCTATAGAAGTATAGTTACATGTGTCTATCTGTCATCTATATTTGTTTTTCTATTTGAATTATTGTGTAGTGAAATAACTATGGTTTTGCTAATTGTGGTCGACGTTGTATTTGTGCATGCTAAGACGAAAACATAATTATTCGCTCTTTTGAAACAGCATTACTGTGTTTCGGGTTACGCACATGCATGTGTTGTTGCCCTTTGATTTGTACTATCATCGCTTAGCCGCTTACGATGATAGCTTATGCTTTATATTTTAGTAAATATTTCATAAAAAATAGGTTTTCTTTTCCTATGAATTGTAATGTTATCCTGTTAACGTTTGTGAATATTTCTCAAATTAAAATTGTCACGTCTTCGTATCGGCTTTTTACTTTATGTTCATGTTGGTGTAGACGTTGGCCTTCTGACGGTTCATGAAATTGTTAAGCATGTAATGTGACTTTTTAAATTGCTTTCAGAAAGAAAAATAAAAATTAAAGACTTGAAGCATGCTATATTTCACGCTATAATAATTGAGGTCCCGATAGTCATGTGAGGTCTATCCTAATACCCTTATAGTAGAAAGAGCCTTTTTTAAAAAGTTTTCAAAAAATATTATAATCTGATTTGGGCAATACTTTGCATTACATATGGATGAACTAATAAGAGAGAAGGTTTTTAATTAGTAGACTTTTGTCACTTCAATTCTAATCATGAAAAAACTTACAACATATTTTCATTCTTTAATATAGTTTACAATCTAGGATTGGTTAGAAAGAAACAACTGAGAGAAGTCACCACCGGATGCTTTTGGCTAGTGGTTTATCATGTTGTTCTCGTAGTTGAAACCTTGGTGAGAGCTAGGGATGCACATTACGTCATATCATAAAGTATTAGCAAAGGCTATAATACCGAGCCATGGGAGGAACACTGCCTCGGCCGGGCCCTCTCCTAGTTAACAAGAAAAGAAAAAAACCTAAGGAAATCTGAGTTGGGTCTTAATTTCCTAGGTTGTCAAGTAGAATCTGACAAATGTACAAAACAGAGGGTACGTGATCGTTTAGGATAAGGGAAGACAAAGTAAATGGACTGAATACACCTGAAAATGTTAGACAATTAAATATTGAATAGACTTGAAAATTACAAGTCGTTACAAAGGCTTCACAAATTTGCGATGTATCAATCTTTTTATTTATTTTAATAATTGGAATAAAGGAAAACTATTGAATGGAAGATAAATAGTTCATACAGCTATATGATTATGATCATTATGATGGCAGGACACGGAAGGCAAAAGAGATACAATCAGTTTCACAACAATAAATCACGTGTAAAATTTTATAGATTCTGAAAGGGACAAAGGGTTACGTAACCCATCTTCTTTAAGGTGGCAAGTAGCATCAAATTCATTGGTTGGCAAGCATTTTGTTTATGCACGTGTGGATAAGGTTTTAAATGATAACATTGACGTGGCCTATTATGGTTGGTTAATATCTAATGTTATGTGGAAGAAGAATTTACTCAAAATGAATCTTGTCCTAGTTATTGCAGAGGTATAGAAACAACTACCGAATGTGTTTAATGATGGTCTCCAGGTAATGAATCTTCCGCCTTGGAACGATTTCCTGTCAATATGAATTTTGAAAGGACTTCAAATTACGAATCTTTGGAGCAGTTGCAATAGCATGATAGAGACAGTCCTGTGAGCTTGGATAACCAAAGTTGAGCTGGACAGTCTCTTAACTGCTCCCAAGAGAGATTAGTGTTTGAAGATTCAAAGAAACTCTCCTTAGGTCAAGAAAGATTAGTGTTAGAAGATTTACGTGGTGGCAATAGTTACTGTTTAAGGTGTTGAAATTACGTTTTTATATATATAAAAAGCAAATTACCCCGCGTATTGGGATATTGAGGGCATATATTTAATTAATCTGTTTCATAAGAAAACTAAAGACACATTTTAAAAAAAAATTAAAGAACCATCATAAGAAAATATAATTAAGGAAACACCATAAGTGGAAATGACTTGTGAGGTTTTGTAGAGAGACTGAGTAGACTTTAGAACTGTAGTTGTTACAAGAAGTTGTTTCCAACCAACAAAGGTGTTTTTGGGTTTGTGTATACTTGTGTTAAAGTTTTTCGTTCTTTTTTGATCAAAAAAAGACTTGTGTTGAGGGTTTTTTTTTTTTTTTTTT
>Ga0041059_1001868_pt1 | contig 16352 bp, 13 predicted proteins | sample AraColnosormetaG_FD_56232 | JGI IMG/M metagenome (GOLD analysis project Ga0041059, IMG submission 56232) | Arabidopsis roots microbial communities from North Carolina, USA - Col MF nosort | ecosystem: Host-associated > Plants > Roots > Unclassified | place: USA: North Carolina | collected...
TTTTTGTTGAGAATAAAAGATCCAAAATTGTTATGGATCTAGATCCAACATAGAGGTTGGGTTGTAAATAAGTAAAAAACTCTAGTTTTACTTGTCTTTTACTATTATTCTGAATTAAAATAAATAAATAAACATATGTTTTTTATAAAGGGGCTAACTAGAGAATCTTTGAAGCTAAGGGGGTGGACTAGATAAAAATCCAAAATGAAGCAAATGACCTAACTGCTGTTTGCAACATCATTTGGTTCATTTGCTGTTAGCTAACCTTAGTTTTTGATAACCATAGTCCATAGGCTAAATATCACAGAATGGTAAAGTGTAAGCCATTTCGTCAACGCTACACCTAAACGGCATGAAGTTGGAGCTTCTAATTAAGAAGAACCCGGTCGGGTCAAAATTCGGGTCACTCTTCTCGGGTTCCCCCTCTAATTCACCCTCTTTTTTTCATTCACTCCACAATTACAATTACAGTCGATGGACGACAGAGCCACCGAACCATCACGGCGAGTCTAAAAATACTCAGAGCTCCTATAAATGGAGAACACCACAATTCTCACGGTTAAGGACCTTGTCAACGAAGGAATAGCCGTCACCGGTGCATCGTCGCTATTCTCTTCCGCTGCTTCTCACTCGTCTTCCGAATCAACCAGTACGAACCCTAAATCACATCCCGGTGCCGTCGATTCAGACTTTAGCCGTAAGTTTCTCACACCGTTGAACTACCCAACGGTTATCTTCGGGACGGTAGCTCTTCCTTCCGAAACCCTAAAATGTCCGAATCGCTACTGCTTTCGATTCACAGACGGTGATTTGACAATCTGCTGTGATATCCTTGGATTCGAATTCCGCGCGATTGGGAGTAAGATTTGTGTTCTATCTTGGAATTTTCTTCCTATGAATCATTCTGGTGGATTTTTGGAGATAATCAACTGGAAATTTGTGGATAGTGGTAGTTTGCTATCTCGGTGTTCTGGAATTAGTTCGTTTCCATTGATTCCTTCTTTGTATTCATCGCAAAACGGTGACCGGAAGTCACGGTACAGCGTTTGTGGTGTGTTAGAGTCTATCAGCCCTGTGTCTGTTGTTCCTTGTATGGATGGGGTTTCAAGTGATTCTGTAAATCTTCCTGGGTTCTTAGTACATGTCATGGCTTGTGAGTGTAAAGTGTATAGCCGGGATGCGATTGATTGCGGTCACGCTTTTGAGAGGTCTGTATTTGTTTACTTCTGTGGTTTAGAGGCTGCGAGTTGGCATCCTGTGGTGATGAAGTTAGTTGGAAGAAATGTTGCTCTTTCCGGGTTGAAAAGGAAGTTGGTTTATGTAAGAGGTGATTCTCTGTTGGTGTTTGTGACTACTGAGAATTCTGTTCTTCATCCACCTTGGTTATCTAAGAAAGGGACAGTTTCGAAAACTGTTGTTGATAGGAGAGGTAACTGTGGTTCCTACCGTGGATATGTTAGAGGTTTGTATTTGAAAGGAAAGCTTGTTGAGATGGATGAAGATGTCTGGCTTTTATTGACGGATCAGATACTCAATAGATCACACAGTATCCGTACTGGTTCCCTTGTAAGATTTCCCCTCTTACTTCGGCTTGGTGTGTATTAAGATGGTTCATCTATCTTTTATCTTTGCTAGTTTGAGATCTTTGATTGTTTTGACTAATTTTAGTGCAGATTTTTATCAGAAATGTTCATTTTGTGAATACCAAATTTCCTTGGGGAGAAGTGCTTATACTTGGGGCATGCTTTAAGACTAGCATCACAGTTGAGTTTTTTTCACCTTTTGAAACGAGGTAAGGTTTTGCTCTAAATCAGTGTATCCTGGTTACTTTCTGTAATGTCTGAAGATTCATCCAGCTGGTGCTTCAGTTGTCTTGTAGATTCATGTCGGCAGACTTCTTTGAGTCTATACGTTGAGTCTTTGTCATTTCCTGCAAGATTATGGTACTCTTTCTTTCTGATTGATTTTAGCTTTGCTCTAGTGATTTCATTGTATTTTTTGGCTCGTGACAGATTTAGCTGCAATACAATGCTTTGCAGGACATTACTAGTTCGTATCAGCTTCGAGAAATTTAATAGAATGCCATCAGACAAAGAAATATTAAGATCCTGTCAGGTAACTGAAAGCAGGTTTGACTCTTTGTTTTGATCCTGGGGATTCCTTTTTTCTCTCACATTAAGTTCTATGTTCCTCTTCATTTTTGTGAGGTGTTATCAGAAGGATGAACTGACAAAGATGTATGCAGAGTCACGAATACCGCCATCCATGTTTCAACCTAGGGTAAAGTGGTAAAATTCAAAGTTCATTAAAATATGCAGCTTTATCTCTTCTTAGGTTATTATCAATGCTCATCAGTTTGAATATTTTTATTAAACTTTTAAATTCGCAGGGTGGGATCTTTACTGAATTCTGCATGCATGAGTCATGCGGATGCAATAGTGAAGCTCGTGATTGCAACCTAAAACTGGTAGGTCAATTGTTTGGTTAGATTAGAACGAGTTTCATCTAGATCTTATGGTATTAATTCCACCCGTTCTTTTCTGCAAACAGGTAATGCCCATCTCAAGTTTTGTCCACCACGTCAAGGTTATGCTGAATGAATTGCTTTCTCAGATTAAGAAAGACTTTAGTGCTAGTGATTGCTTAAGTCATTCATCGTCAACATGGAAAAGATACAATAATACAAACCCGAAGACTCTTAGAAGTGAGGATACTGGTGTCATCTTGCTTGGAAGATTGAAGGTACATTAGAATTTTAAATATCGTCACTCCATATCTGTGTTATGCCTCCATATCGCTCCAAGATATCTGAAGTCTTACATTAGTACAATGTACCATCAAATAACTTATTAAACATGTTTTTCTTAAATTGTTGAGATGTCAGTGTCATCATGTCAGCTTGATAGGGTATATATCTTTACTTGATATCTGGAACATATCTTTAGCTTTGGTACATAACAAGGTTTATATTTTTCTAGATTCATACCCTTATGTAGCTGTGACATTATTCTTCTATTACAGATCTCATCTTCTGGAAGACTACAATTGCATGACAGAACTAGCAGTATTGATGTTCTGACTCCAGACCTTCTAAGTGATAGAAATGCGAGCAGGATATGTGAGGTTAATTTTTATTTCTGACTGTATTTTCTTCATTTATCCGGTGGCATTGTGGAGGATACCAAACTCGTCCTATTGACTCTTTAGTTTATCCTCTTTTGTTCATTGTAGGTTCCTGATTACTATCTTATTATAGAAGGAATACCTGAATCGATGCTTCACATGCCATTTCTTAAAAATCCCTTTCGCTGTAGTAGTGTGCTTAATCCCACTCCATTGGCCATAAAAAACACCTTGACAGTGCCTTTTTCTTTATCGCTTGGTACTGCAAGTTGCAAACATCTTCTCAAGCACCATCCTTTTGACTGGAGGCATGATTTCAATGAGTTCAAAGAGGGATTTTTTCATCTATTTAGGGTGACCCACAAATTTCCAATATTAAAAAATGTATGGTTTCATCTTTCAACTAGCAATCTCCAAGTCTAATTATTGTTTATTTAGTTTGCTTAAAGAAATCAATGTTGTTGTTTATGCTACAAGGTCTTAACTGTTATGGTTATTAATCTTGTACCAGGGTCACCCAGGAATGCCTGACTGTACTAGTGTATTCATCGAGGCTTTAGTCCTTCCGTGGGATCTCATTTGCACTGTGACCGAAGAAGAGGCAGCTGCTCCCAATTTTGAAGAACATGATACTTCCCAAGAAATACGTCCACATAAGAGATGTAAAACTAATAATGGGCTACAGAGTCAAAGCTTTCTATCTGTGCCACATGAAATTTCTTGCCAGATGACCATCAGATGTGCTAGTAGTCACTGCTTGGTTGCAACAGCAACTCTTTCTAATTTGACGGAGAACAAAAGTGGTAAAATGCATAGTGCTATGCGTGTGCTGTTAGAATTCATACCTGAATGCAGTAACTATTATGTAAGTATGAATTTCTTATTAACATTGGATTCCCAGGAAACATCTATGCTGCACAAAGACTAATAGTTTAAACTAAATGATGATTTTGCATTTTAATATGGCAGGGGTTACAGATTGGCGGTTGCTATTTGATGAAGCATGGCTCTGATGATTCCTTTTGTGTTGGACGGTCTGGCATATCTAACAATGATAAAATCAATTTTAGACCAGAAACACGTTTATGGAGTCTGGAATTTTCTTTCGACGAAGTTCTCACCCATGATGGATCTATGGATGTACATCCTCTGGTGTCTTCTCAACCATCTTTTGCGGTGGAACAGCAAAATGTTTCTAGTCGACAACCTTGTTCAGATGTTTCGCTTCTTCTCCCTTATGATGCAAAAGGACTCTTTTCAGTATTTCTCAACGACTTGGAAGGGCTTAATAAGCCATTGGCAGCTGGGAAGGACAATAATAATATATCATGCTGTACTCAGTCGGAGACAATAATGCATGCAGAGCCGTCTCGACTACTTCCTTCCAACAGCTTGTTTCCTGAAGGAAATCTTGCTACTTTCAGAGGTGACGTAGTAGCAGTTGACGCTGTTACCTCTTCTGTCGTTGATGTTTCAAGCAGCTATTGCATTAATGTTCTAGTCAATCATCAAATGGTGAGTGCATATTATACTCTTTTCTCTCTGCTATCTGTATTCTTGTACCTCTGATCTCCTCAAGAATGTGTTTCAGGTGAAGATATTTGGTCCACTTAGAAGGCATTCATATCTCACTGGATTTGGCTTTGGGACGAATGCAACATTCTACCGGATTCTTGGAACGGGGTATAATATTTAAACAACAACTATTGCTTAATTAGCTTGTCATTAAGTGACAAACTCATCTTCAATCCCTTGCTTTATTGTTTCTTAGAGAGCAAAACAGCTTTGTGTTGACATCAGCATCGTTTATCAAAATAAACTCTCGAAAGGCATTGGATAGTCCGCCGTTAGAGAAACCGACTCACGGAGCTGCTTTGTGTCTGCCCAAAATTACACCTCAGGAATTCGTACCTTGCATTCTTGCTGGTCCTGCTTGTAATTCGTTCTCAGGAAACGAGGATAATCAGCAAATAAAGTTTGCCTGCAAGGTAATATTCGTGGATTAGCAAAGTTGTTAAATTCTTCCATTTATGTGTACTGATTTGTTCAAGCAACAGGTTCTTTCAGTTTATCTTCTGGTTCTCCAAACTAGATCTGATGATCCCTCAGAAAACGAATGTAGGAACAATATTGATATACCACTTGCAGGATTTGTGGTAGGTAAGTCACTATCTTCTATTCTAGGGCAATCTCTAACAGGGCATAGAATAAGGGATAATTTAGAGCATGTCGAGAGAAAGAGAAGTTTTAGCCGAATTTACAGAGACATTGACGTTTTGTTTTATCTTCTATAGTTGGAAATGGCCTTAGAATGTTAATATATCCAACTAGTAAGATTGATCGTGTTATACTGTTACTATTTCTCAAAATTGCTGTCCTATTCAGTCTTCGTTAAAGTGACTAACATCCCCTTAAGAGCTTCCTGTTAAGCGTTGTGTATGAATGTAATGCCACAAGGCAGAAGAAAACATATAAAGATGTGTACGAGTCTATTAGTTTATGTTTGCATAATTTTTGGTGTTACTGAACGGATGTTAATTTAGACTCATTTATTGCTCCTGAGTAGTCTTTCTTCAGTTTCCAGTGGCATATAGAAAACTCACTTGTCCATTGATAAATTGGTTAATAATATGTGACATCCATTCTCTCTCTTTTCATGAGTTTCATTTTCCTGGTTTAGATGACGGATCATCAACTTATCTTTGCTGGACGAGTGGGGAAAGAGCGTTTACAATTCTTAGGCTGCACGAAGAGTTACCTGAAGAAACCATTGATGTGGTACAGTGGACTAGAAGATACAGCAACTGGGGCACCACAGCTTACCATCTTGACCAAATTGTTCGGGTTCACAAGAGAATAGTGATGAAGTGCAATGGATCACAGATTGACGTACTCTTTCAAGACATCACCATTGCTGTTACTTCAGATCAACTTCTCACCAAATCAGAGGATAAGTTCCTCAAGTGGTTGATCCTAAATGCCATTAGCGGCCCCATATGGGTATATGCCCCAACCTCTTTTATCATCTCTTAAGTTTATTGGACTTTTATTATTCCAGAACATTAAACGGTCCTACCTGAAGAATTAACCGACAGAACTTACTGATGGTTCTCTCAGGTCTCAGATTGTCTTACTGTGTGAGAATAGATAGAAAACAGAGGATATGTTGCTACGTGTTATTAATTTTAGTAGGCTATTTAGCGGGTGGACAGGACTGGAATCGAGTAGACTAATCATTTTAATGAGAGGATAAGACTATTACAACAGTTGTCTCGCGCATCAAAATAAGGCGGCATGCTTTTCTAAACCCAATGACTATGTCTTGTCAGTTTAATATTTCATTAGTTGCACAACTGGGTGTTTTAATACCAAGTTAGTAGTACTCGGTTTCCACTTGTGATCTTGGAATTGATCTTCATTGTTTTGGTTTAAGCAGGAAGTTGCCGCGAGCTCAATGGACATGAAAATGATTGAGCATTTGGAGAGGGAACAGTGTGTGGAGATGGAGACATCAAGATATAATCTGCAGAGTGTTTGGGGTAATGAAGTATGCCAAGTGGATCCGTTGGTCCGAGCTTGGAGCTTACTCCAAGGTTTGCTAAATAGCTGATCATGTAGTAGTCAAAAACATTCATCCACCAGTCGGCGATTCTTCGTGTCCATACATCAGGAGAGAACGACAATTTGTCGACCCTAAGAAGGATGCGCTGAGATGAAGCAAGTACTTGATCTTACTTATATTAATGTCATGAGTGTAGACAACTACAAAATCATTCACAATTTTGAGCTTTTAGGCATTCTTTAGTATATCCCAAAACAAAACTTCATATGTACGGATCCACATAAACGATTTAAAGTAATATAAGATGGTAATGTGTTAAAATCTATTCATTAGTTAATTTTGAATTTAAAACTCATGATTACTTAACATGTTTCAAACTTCAGAGTATGGTTATTGACCCAAAGAGGTTGACAATGAGTCGTAAGAATTATTAGAGAAAGTGTGATCTAATTTCGAAAAATATAATAAACACGACTCAATCTAGTTATCGTTATTTGGTTTTGAACTAGAAAGGCTATGAAACTTAACATTGTATCTAGATACAATTTGTTGACTTGACTATGATAGTTTGGTCATGATTTCTCAAAAATAAGAAGGATTAAAACTAGAAAAAAAATCGATAATTCTTTAGTCGAAATGGTAACATTTAATATTTGGTGGGAAAACTGCATTAAGTATTATTGTAATTTTAACCACAACCAATTAGAGGTTAGTAATTGGGAAAAATGTTGTTTAATACGTGAACTTTCAAAACGTGGTCATTTAATATGTGAACCTTTTATATAGTCAGTTAATACGTAGAAAAATGTAATTACTCTAAATGGATATTTTCTCTAAGTAACTTATCAGTATAACGCCTTCGTAAATCCGTTAGTAAATTACCGATGACTTACCGATGAATTTTTTTTACTGACGTTCTAGAACTGATTGACAAACCTTTGAACTATTTTTTTTTGCAGCTTTTAAGCTGGTATCTTGTAGATTTCTCCTTTTTATCCTATATGTTTTATCAGACTGGTTAACTGATAACTAATATTTATGGTTAAGTGAGTTGGAGCAAAACATCTCAGAAACACTTCAAACGAATGTATTTTTCATTTTTTAAATCTAAACAATAAAATGATTAAATGATTGTAAAACTTTTACAATCATTTAATCATTTTATTGTTTTAGTATTTGTTTGACGATTATTTTATGCGTTAGTGAAATAAATAGATTTATATATAACTAAGAAATAACCATAGTTACTACTTAAGTAAAAGATATGGATCATGAAGTATGAATTTATACATAATCGTATAAAACTAACCAAAATTATTTAAATCATCTAGTTGCCAATAGAACAACAATCAGTGGCGGCTGAGATGGGAGGGTGAGCGGTGCGACCGCCCCGAATCAAATCCCATATTCAATAATTAAGGGGTCGATTTTCGAAAATATTTTTATAAATAATAATAATAATTCAATTAATAAAATGAAAATAAGATTGAAAAATGTCATGATTATTTATATGTATGTTGTTTTTAGTAACCATTTCTTACTAAAAATATCATAAATTTGTTTTTATATAGTTAAAAGTTTAAATCCCAAAAAACATTTGGCATTGGCATTTTTTTTTTTTGCCGTGGGGTCTACGATAGTGTTGAGCCGGCCTTGCCTACATTTTTATATCTGACAATTAAATGGTTTCGTCAACTAACCTTATGAACGTGATCTATTCTGTCATTGAACCATCCATAACAATTATATTTGAAGTTTTAAAGAAAGACTAGCAAAAGTCTGATATGTCACCGACGACTTTTGAGAAAAGAGAGAAAGAGATTTTGAAAGGAGCACATCTTGAAATCTCAGATCCAACTTATTTCTTCTTTTTTCTTCTGCTTCTTTTTCTTTTTCTTCTTCTTCTTCCCTTTCTTCTTATACAATAATGAGTTCTGAGGGAGTGTCACTACCGTTGATCCACGAGCATCTTATGATACCTTGGAATGACCTGAGGAAAGGTGATTGTTGTGGACGCTTGGAAGCTATCAGTGATGGCTACTATTGCAAAAGCTGTGATTTCTTTGTCCACAAGAAATGTGGCGATGAGTGCTCCGAGTTTATCGAACACCCATGTCACTCCATTCACACTCTCACCCTTGTACGTGGAGAGAGGATAAAACGAGGTACTTATTGCGATTTATGTGGAAAGAGTATAAACGTGAATCTCTATTATAGCTGCAAGATCTGTGACTTCGACGTGGACCTATATTGTGCCAAGTACCCACCACCAGAGGTTATTGATATTTCTGAGACGCATAACCACAAGCTCACCCTTATCAAGAAGCAGATCGAGTTTGATTGTGATGCTAAATGTGGCAATGATGGTTATGGGTTTCGTTACAAATGCCATGAATGTGAAGTATCATTCCATGTGGATTGCGTTTGGAATCCGTCGGAGGTAAAACATCTGTTAGAGTTAAACCACTCCCACCACTCCTTACACCCTCTTAAGCTCCTCACGGGTCTATTACCGATCTATATTGATGAAAAATGTCGTCTTTGTGGAAGAGAGATTGAAGATAAATTATTTAATCATTGTTCTTCTTGTAACTTCAGCGTGGATGTACGTTGTCTTTTAAACCCACCACCGCTATATTTGCTGGATTTGAAAGCTCATGATCACCAACTCACTCTTTTCCCAAGACTCGGTTATTTTATATGTAACGCTTGCGGGATGAGGGGAGATCGAAGCCCTTACGTATGTTTTCCGTGTATTTTATTGACATACACTTAGCCTGCAGTCACCATTTGCAAACACAATATTATTCTTTAGATGTATATCTCTTTCATTATACATTGATGAGTATTTATTAGGCCAAAATTAGAATTAAATCAAACAAAACAAATGTATTACTATACAGTATTTTTTTTTTCTTGGGATAAGAAAATAAAAGTAAAATCTAGAGTTGGGCAAAAAAGACCGGAACTGATTATCCAAATCGGAACCGATTATCCAAATCGGAACCGATTATCCAAATCGGAACCGATTATCCAAATTGGAACCGATCCGAACGTTGGACCCAAAACCGTATCTGAACCCGATGATTTGCCCTATTGGAACCTAAATTCCTCTACCCGAAAAACGAACCCGAACCCGACTCGAATCTGAACCCAAAAATACTCGAATATTTTTTTCGAAAATCTAAATTTTATTCGAAACCTGATATACTACCCAAAAATCCAGATATTTATCCGAAAAATCTGGGTATTTACCCGAAAATTCGAATATATATTCCAAAAAAAGTGCTATTAGAAGCTAAGAAAGTTTTAAAAAACAGATCTCAGCTACTTTTTATTGCTTTTTTTAGGAAAGTTTTAGCTTGTTTTCCTTTTTCCGACCACCTTTGTTGGGCGTTAGCGCCGCCGGTTCCTGGTGAGCCGTCCCCCTAGCTCTCCCTCCGGTGCTGGGACGGTTTTTCTGAAGACCTGAAGCTTCTTGAATTTGTTCTTCATGTGGTTCCCCACTAACAGCTCTGCTCAAATTGTTTCTCGGAGCTCTCTAGTCTTTGGTTTGGGAAGAACCTGGACTATGGTGTGCCCCTCTCTTCTGTAGTGCAATTGTAGTTCTTTACTTACTCCCCTGGTGCAGCCTTTAGCTTTGGTGGTGTTTATTGTGTGGGAGTTTCCCTTTTTTACCTCAGGTTGAGGTCTCTGGTGTTTTACTTTTGGTTCCCCTTGTGTACCTCTGTTTGAGGGCTCTAGAGTTTTTTATTGCTTTTGGAGGTTAAGTTTGTTTTATTCACAGTTCCCCTCCTATCTCAGCATGGCTCAGCGATACTCAAAACAAGAAAAGGCGAAGTGGTTGGACAGTAGCAGCAAACCTAAGCGTAGGTCACCTCTCAGAATTCTGGAGAGTGAAAACTCTGCACTTATTGCTGAAAACAAGTTTACTCTGCTGGGTAGAGTTACAAACCCCCAGATCCAACGACCTAGAGCTCTTGTGGAGTACATGGTTCAATACTGGAACCTAGAAAATAGAGTTATAGGTCGTGAGCTAGGACCGGAGCGCTTCTTCTTCAGATTTGAGACTGAAGCAGACCTCCAACTTGTTCTGAAAAAAGCTCCCTATCACTTCAAGAAGTGGATGTTCATCCTTCAACGCTGGGAGCCAATTGTTTCAGAGGCTTTCCCAGCTTTTATCCCCTTTTGGATAAAAGTCAATGATATACCCATGCATCATTGTACGGAACTGACACTGAATACCATTGGACAGGCTTTGGGTCCGGTGATTGATAAGGATCTCTCAGATGGGAGAATCCGGGTTAACATAAATGGTTTAGAACCGCTTGAGATGAAGATTCCAATTCGTCTCCCAACAGGAGAAGTAACTACTGTTTTTTTGGAATATGAGAAACTAGAGAAACATTGCTTCTCCTGTTTTTCTCTGTCCCATGAAGAGAAAGCTTGCCCGCTAAAGCCGCTAGTATCAAACAAGGAGTCAAGAATTCCTGGAATCAATCAGGAAAAAACGTTACAAAACCTAGAAGATGGTAAGCGTAGACAAGATGCTAGGAGAAGTAATTGGCCAGCAAGGAGAGAGGAAGTGCCTAAATCCGTTGAGGGTCCAAGAGGGAAAGAGCATTTCAACTCCAGGCGGTCAGACCATAGGGAGAAGAGTGATTATCCCTCAGCTTACTCTCACCGGCATAGGGAACCTCGCAGGGATTTCAGTCCCCAAGATTGTTCTAGAAGAGATTACAGTAGGCCTGCTTCTTATAACTTCAGGAGAGACTCAGTAAGATCAGGGTTTGATTTGCATCCTCATGATCGTTCTCACCCTAGGAGAATAGCTTGTGATGAGGAAATTCAGTCCAGCTCTCATAACTTAGTCTCTGGGAGAAGAAGTCAACATTTACCCTCGTCTAGGGATCTTCTGTAGGGAAACAGAGTGACTCAAAGTTCAGTCTCTAGAGCTGACCTCTATATGCAACCTCCCATGCAACCTCCTCTCTTAGCTACTGATGCAAGATCAAGGCTCTTCGGGTCTAAGGATAGAGGAGAAACCAGTACTCCTAGGTCTAGAAGACCTGCTTTAGAGAGAATTGGTCACTCCCTCCCGGAGCTTTTACCACCCCCTCCTCCTACTAATACCTCTTTGTCGGATCGTCTTCAAGATGTTGAGATTCAATACTTAGGTGATCCGGATCATGATTGCTCTAGACAGGTGGTCCACGAGTTTGGGAGTAGCAGTGGTAAAGGGCAGTTGGATGATGGGGAGAGAGTACACGCTTCTTTAAGGTTAAGTGTACCTCTGGAATCTGTTACAGTTACTCTTCCCACTCAAATGCCAGTGTCCAAGGCGCCTAGGAAAAGGAAAGTACCAGCCCGAGCACCTAAGCCAAAGCCCTCCTTTAGTTCAAGAGTAGCTCGCATCCCTCTTCAGGGTGCCAGTCTAAGGAAACAAAAAGTGGTGAGCCGTAAGCCTGCTTCTCGTAAAAAGCTCAGAGTTGACAATTTACCTGAGTCTCAGGAGTCACCAGTTCAACCACTGCTTAGTAACCCTCCTCGCCCAGCGTTGGTTCCAGCAATGGTTAAGAAGAAGATGGATTTTCAGGATCCATCCAATCCTCTTCCTTAGTAGTGACTTCGTGGAACTGTCAGGGCATAGGGAGCCCCCTTACAGTTCGTCGGCTCCGGGAGATAAGACTTGGCTTATTTCCTGATATGCTCTTCCTTATGGAGACTAAAAACCAAGATGAATTCATCTCTAAAACCTTTGATTGGATGGGTTATGCTCACAGATTCACCATTCCACCAGAGGGATTGAGTGGGGGTTTAGCGCTTTATTGGAAGGAGAATGTGGAAGTGGAGATTTTAGAAGCAGCTCCTAACTTCATTGATGTTAAAGTCAAGTTCAAGAAGGACACTTCACACATTACTTTCATTTATGGTGCTCCCAAGTTGAGAATCGTTCTGTTTTCTGGGATAAGATCTCATCCTTAGGGGCTCAGAGATCGTCGGCTTGGCTACTCACAGGGGATTTTAATGATATCCTCGATAATTCTGAGAAACAAGGAGGTCCCCTGCGTTGGGAAGGTTTTTTCCTGGCTTTCCGCAGCTTTGTTTCGCAGAATGGTTTATGGGATATTAATCATACGGGGAACTCGCTCTCCTGGAGAGGTACTAGATACTCTCATTTCATCAAGTCAAGATTGGATAGGGCTCTAGGCAATTGTTCATGGTCGGAGTTGTTCCCGATGAGTAAATGTGAGTATCTGCGTTTTGAAGGTTCTGACCACCGTCCACTGGTGACTTACTTTGGAGCGCCACCACTGAAGAGATCGAAGCCTTTCAGGTTTGATAGACGGTTAAGAGAGAAGGAAGAAATTCGTGCACTGGTTAAAGAAGTCTGGGAACTGGCTCGTCAGGATTCTGTTCTTTACAAGATTAGTCGTTGCCGTCAAAGTATAATTAAATGGACTAAAGAGCAAAATTCTAACAGTGCAAAAGCGATTAAAAAAGCTCAACAAGCGCTGGAATCAGCTCTTTCTGCGGATATCCCTGATCCTTCTCTTATTGGGTCTATTACTCAAGAGCTTGAGGCTGCTTATAGGCAAGAAGAATTGTTTTGGAAACAGTGGAGTAGGGTTCAATGGTTGAACAGTGGAGACCGTAATAAAGGTTATTTTCATGCTACTACAAGAACCAGAAGAATGTTAAACAACCTCTCAGTCATAGAGGATGGAAGTGGGCAGGAATTTCATGAGGAAGAGCAGATTGCTTCAACAATCTCAAGCTATTTCCAAAATATCTTCACTACTAGCAATAACTCGGATCTTCAAGTTGTTCAGGAAGCCTTAAGTCCAATTATCTCCTCTCACTGTAACGAGGAATTAATCAAAATTTCTTCTCTGCTAGAGATTAAAGAGGCCCTCTTCTCTATTAGTGCGGATAAGGCCCCGGGGCCCGATGGTTTTTCGGCTTCTTTCTTTCATGCATATTGGGATATCATTGAAGCCGATGTTTCCCGGGATATCCGGTCCTTTTTTGTGGATTCCTGCTTATCACCTCGACTAAATGAAACTCATGTAACCCTCATCCCCAAGATTTCAGCTCCTCGAAAAGTCTCAGACTACCGTCCTATCGCGTTGTGTAATGTACAGTACAAAATTGTGGCTAAGATCCTAACTAGACGTTTGCAACCTTGGTTGTCAGAGTTGATCTCTTTGCACCAATCTGCTTTTGTACCAGGCCGAGCAATAGCCGATAATGTGTTGATTACACATGAGATTCTTCACTTTCTTCGTGTTTCGGGTGCTAAAAAGTATTGTTCTATGGCCATAAAGACCGACATGAGTAAGGCGTATGATCGCATTAAATGGAATTTTCTCCAAGAGGTCCTTATGAGGCTGGGTTTTCATGATAAATGGATAAGGTGGGTGATGCAATGTGTTTGCACTGTCTCATATTCATTCCTCATTAATGGATCGCCTCAGGGAAGTGTAGTGCCATCTCGAGGACTGCGGCAAGGTGATCCCCTCTCCCCGTATTTGTTCATTCTATGTACGGAAGTTCTTTCGGGATTATGTCGGAAAGCTCAAGAAAAAGGAGTAATGGTGGGCATTCGCGTTGCTCGAGGAAGTCCTCAAGTTAATCACCTTCTATTTGCGGATGATACAATGTTTTTTTGTAAAACAAATCCCACGTGCTGTGGTGCTCTTAGCAACATCCTAAAGAAGTATGAATTAGCTTCGGGTCAGAGCATAAACCTAGCAAAGTCAGCTATAACCTTCTCTTCTAAAACCCCTCAAGATATCAAACGCAGAGTGAAGCTTTCGCTGCGTATAGACAATGAAGGGGGAATAGGGAAATACCTCGGGTTACCAGAACACTTTGGGAGGCGGAAGCGAGATATCTTCTCGTCAATTGTGGATAGAATTAGGCAACGCTCTCATAGTTGGAGTATACGCTTTCTGTCAAGTGCTGGAAAACAAATCCTGCTCAAGGCTGTTCTCTCGTCAATGCCATCTTATGCTATGATGTGCTTTAAGCTGCCTGCCTCTTTGTGTAAACAGATCCAATCAGTTCTCACCCGTTTCTGGTGGGATTCGAAACCAGATAAAAGGAAGATGGCGTGGGTCTCTTGGGACAAACTTACTTTGCCTATAAATGAAGGAGGACTAGGTTTCAGAGAAATTGAGGAGTTCAACGATGCTCTCTAGGCGAAACTTAGTTGGCGGATACTTAAAGAACCACATTCCCTTCTCTCTCGTGTCTTGTTGGGGAAGTATTGTAATACATCCTCTTTCATGGACTGCTCTGCTTCTCCTTCCTTTGCCTCTCATGGGTGGAGAGGAATCCTTGCAGGGAGGGACTTACTACGAAAAGGCCTTGGGTGGTCTATCGGACAGGGTGATAGCATCAATGTTTGGACTGAAGCGTGGCTATCACCGTCCTCTCCGCAAACTCCCATAGGACCTCCCACAGAGACGAATAAAGACCTTTCTGTCCATGATCTTATCTGTCATGATGTGAAGAGTTGGAATGTTGAAGCTATTAGGAAACACCTACCTCAGTATGAGGATCAGATTCGAAAAATTACCATCAATGCCTTGCCCTTGCAGGATAGTTTGGTTTGGTTACCTGTGAAATCAGGGGAGTATACCACCAAGACGGGTTATGCTCTTGCAAAGTTAAACTCATTCCCAGCGTCTCAGTTGGATTTCAACTGGCAAAAGAATATCTGGAAAATCCATACTTCCCCTAAAGTGAAGCACTTCCTCTGGAAAGCAATGAAAGGAGCCCTACCCGTGGGAGAAGCGCTTTCACGGAGAAACATTGAGGCAGAGGTGACCTGCAAAAGATGTGGTCAGACTGAATCTTCGCTACATCTGATGCTCCTCTGTCCATACGCTAAGAAGGTCTGGGAACTTGCTCCTGTTTTGTTCAATCCTTCTGAGGCTACCCACTCTTCTGTAGCACTCCTCTTGGTGGATGCTAAGCGAATGGTTGCTCTCCCACCAACAGGATTGGGTTCTGCTCCCCTGTATCCGTGGTTGCTTTGGCATCTATGGAAAGCACGTAACCGGTTGATCTTTGATAATCATAGCTGTTCGGAAGAAGGTCTTGTTCTAAAGGCCATTTTGGATGCTCGTGCTTGGATGGAAGCCCAGTTGCTGATACATCACCCTTCCCCGATTTCAGATTACCCTTCTCCCACTCCAAATCTGAAAGTTACAAGTTGTTTTGTTGATGCAGCTTGGACTACTTCAGGTTATTGTGGTATGGGTTGGTTTTTGCAGGATCCATACAAAGTGAAGATTAAGGAGAACCAATCTTCGAGTAGCTTTGTCGGCTCTGCGCTTATGGCTGAGACTCTCGCTGTGCATTTGGCTTTGGTGGATGCGTTATCTACCGGTGTGCGACAGCTGAACGTCTTCTCGGACTGTAAAGAGTTAATCTCTCTTCTCAACTCAGGAAAAAGTATCGTTGAACTGCGAGGACTGCTTCATGACATTAGAGAATTGAGTGTTTCCTTTACTCACCTTTGTTTTTTCTTTATCCCTCGTTTAAGTAATGTTGTGGCTGATTCTTTAGCTAAATCAGCCTTGTCTGTTATTCTCTCTTCCTCCGTTAGTGGTGGGTAAAACTCGTTTGCATTTTTTATAATGAAGTTTGATAAAAA
>Ga0041059_1001869_pt1 | contig 16348 bp, 21 predicted proteins | sample AraColnosormetaG_FD_56232 | JGI IMG/M metagenome (GOLD analysis project Ga0041059, IMG submission 56232) | Arabidopsis roots microbial communities from North Carolina, USA - Col MF nosort | ecosystem: Host-associated > Plants > Roots > Unclassified | place: USA: North Carolina | collected...
TTTTTTTTTTTTTTTTGGTTGGGGAGCCGAAATTAACGGACGTAACAGAGTCACAAGGGGATGCCTTCTCTGTGCCTTTTTGACTTTTTCCTCCTTTCTTTTTTTTCTGTAATCATATGAGTTTTATGTAATTTAATGCCTCATCAACTTGCCTGGATAGGGCCGGCCTTTCCACGTCACCTTAGTCGCGTTTTGCGGTAAAAAAAGTAAAAAGAAAGGCCGTGACTCAGTAGGGCCCATTACTGGTCCAGTCCAGGCTCTCACCGTCTGTACAAAAATAGCGAGTCAGCGACTCGGTGTGACAGCAACAACCCTCTCTCGTTGAAAAACGGCTAATGCGCCCGACACTTCCATCCTCATATTCCATTACAAAAGAAATCCAGCTATGTAGTATCAAACTACCGAAAACATACACATGTCAATCAAGTCCAAAAAGTATCACCGTCAAATGAGTGATTCAGATTTTGTTTGCTCATGAAAGATAAACCAAATGATTACTTCCTTAATCACCTGCCCCTTGTTTTCCATTTTTTAATTACATAATGGAACCCCCCATTATTAAAACATGATCATTTTCTTTCGTAATAATTAAACTTCCCAACTAAATGCCTCTTAATATGTTTAAATCTTACATATCATCATCACTTCTCATCCATAATGATTAAAGGCTTAAAATAAAATAATGTTAAGTGCAACAGATGAGTAATGAAACAGAGTGTGACCCTATATGTATGGTCAACCATGTTTGGTCAAGTCGTCACATAATAAAACTAATACTTATTTTTATTCAGTAACAGCAATGTATCACGTATGCAAACCATTCATACACTAATAATAAGTGAATCATATAATATGTCGTAAATCTTGTTGATCAGTTTATCAGTGATGACCAATAACATTTACTATTTCCTCTAATTTCGACATCTATTGATTATCTATAGCTTTAAGCTGCATTGGATCCACCAATAAACTTTAACTTTAAATTTCTCTCCAGAAAAAAAGAAAGATAGGTTAAAGAATTCAGATAATTAATGAAAGGAAAGGATCGAACAATACGAGTAAAAGGGACACGAAACTCCTAAAATTACGATACCACCCCACTGATTATTGATAATGATTTCATTTATGAGATTAATTACTCTATAAGTCAGCGTGGCAATTCCGAAAATAAACCATAAAAACATGTCCTAAAATGCAAACCTTCTTTCCTCTGTAGCAACCGCGTTTAGAGAAAAACGCTCTGCTTTTTTATCTTCAGCCGTCTCTTTTCCGATTCCTCTCAATCTCTCTTTCTTCTTCTTTTTCTCTCGCTCCAAATTCCATGTCTGTGTCTCTTTCCTCCTCCGCCGTATAATTCGCCGGAAAAATTATCTCCCTTTGATTTTCGAACACCTCCGCGAACTATGCGCTTCTTTTGCCCTTATCCTCCAACTACTTGTCGGATCTGCAATTCTTCTTGTCAATTCCCAACCCTAATCGGAGCTAATCACACCTCTGCTCGTTTCTCTTCTCGTTAGTCTCTGCTCCATCTCCTCCTCAGATTTAGGGATATTTGCTTCCAATTTAACAAACAAACCAAGAGCTATTCTTTCGTTCTTTATTCTCTCCGTCTTGTAAAGTAGTTTTAGCAGTGAGATACATACAAATGGAGACTTCCATGGGGAAACCCAGCTTCTTACGGAATATAATGGTTCGCGTGCTTCTCTTTGGTGTTCTTATCATCGTTGTGAGATTTGCTTATGTTGTCACCATCACCGGTGAATCATGCAATCGCGGCGACTTCTGCTTCTTCTCTCTCCCTGAGAATCTCAACTTTGTCATCTCCGGTGCTGCCTCCGGCTCTTCTGCTATCGACGCCATCAGATCTACTTCCCCTGGGGATGATCTCTACACCACCAGGGATTGGATCAAATCCGTTCAGTTTTACTCCTCCATCTTCCAGGATCTGATCGCCGACGGTTATCTATCGCCTGAATCGAAGACGCTTTGTGTAGAGACGGCGATTGGACAAGAGGTTCACTCGCTCAGAGAGATTGGGGTGAAGAACTCCGTCGGGATCTCTAAGAAAGCTTCTAGGCCGTTGGTGGTTAGAGGCGAGGGACATGCTATTCCCTTTGAGGATAACGCTTTCGATTTTGTATTCTCCGGTGGTGACCGCCTTGGGAAGTCGTTGAAGCAGTTGGAATTCGCCGATGAGATTACTCGAACACTGAAACCCGAAGGGTTTGCGGTGGTTCATGTTGGGGCTACAGATACGTACAGTTTCAATTCATTCCTTGATTTGTTTAATTCTTGCAGATTGGTGAAGATGCGTGATATCGATGGTTTTGATCCTTCGATGCCTCATATCAGAGAATTTGTTATTCAGAAATACTCAGAGATTGATGGTGGTGGTCATCACCACCGTGGTGGTGGTGATTCTGGTGGAAAGTGCTGGATTCCGGGTTACAAAAGAGATTTGATTCGGGATGCAGAGCCACTGATTCAAGAGGAGCCTCTTAAGCCATGGATTACACTTAAGAGGAACATCAAGAATATTAAATATGTGCCTTCTATGGTTGATATACGTTTCAAGAGTAGATACGTTTACGTTGATGTTGGTGCTAGAAGTTATGGATCCAGTATTGGGAGTTGGTTCAAGAAAGAGTACCCTAAGCAGAACAAAACTTTTGATGTTTTCGCCATTGAGGCTGACAAAGCCTTTCACGAAGAGTATAAGATAAAGAAGAAGGTGAACCTGTTGCCATACGCAGCGTGGGTGAGGAACGAGACGTTATCGTTTGAGATCAATCACGATCCGGGAAAGGAAGTGGAAGCCAAAGCAAAGGGCAGGGGGATGGGCAGAATCCAGCCGGTTAAAAAGTCTGACTCGAGTGACTTAGCTGGAGAGGTGAATTTGATTCAAGGGTTTGATTTCGCTGACTGGTTGAAGAAGAGTGTGAGAGAGAGGGACTTTGTTGTGATGAAGATGGATGTTGAAGGAACCGAATTCGATCTGATCCCGAGGCTAATCAAGACAGGAGCGATTTGTCTAATAGATGAGTTGTTCCTTGAATGCCATTACAACAGGTGGCAGAGATGTTGTCCTGGTCAAAGGAGCCAAAAGTACAACAAGACTTATAACCAATGCTTAGAGCTCTTCAATTCGCTCAGACAAAGAGGGGTGCTTGTCCATCAATGGTGGTAATGGTTAGGATGCTGCATAAAAGTCTCCTTCTTCTATGCATTTGGTGAAAAATGTACTTTCTTCTTCTAGAATATATAAAGCGGGATATTGTAGGTTTCTATTAAAAATACGTTGTCTGTGCTGAAATTCCCTTTTACTGTAAGAAAAAAGAAGTTTAGCTTTAAATGGAAATTTGAGTTTCTTTTACGCTCGCAACTGTCTGTCACCTCTTCTTAAAATTTTCTTGCTTCTGGTGTTCTCTGCATCCAAATGTATATGTAATGATTTCTCCTTTCCTTGTCTATATATATGGGGTAAGGACACAAGTTTGTTTTCTGGAATTTTGCCTCATCTTAGATATTGTACTCTGGAAGAATGTTTCAAAGTGATCTTCCTATAAATGGAGCAATGCAAATGCCTTGAGTCAGGTATGTTTGTCTCTTGTCATTTAATCTTCATTAATAACTGTTTCTCAGGTGCATTTTATGCTAGAATTATTTCTCCTTTCCTTTAATATGATCGGGCAGATCGGCCAATCTGTTTTGTCTACTTGATATGAGAACTTAACAAAGAAACAGCCAGTGGTTTATTTTAGTTTTGGTACTATGGTTTTTTCCTGTTTCGTTAGTTTTGGTTATCGAAAGCGAGGCTATGATTTGTTGAAGGAGAAGCTGGTTTTTTGTGCTGTGGATTGTAATAAAGAGTTAAAGGAGGAAAATCGATAAAGCCAGATCGTTTTTTATCGGGTATCTTTAGTATCCAATTATGGATGATCCCCATCAAGATTTCAATCTATTGTTAGACAGAGAGAAAATAATAAACATATCTTTTCTCCATCCCTGATCTTTCTCTCTCTCTCTCTCTCTTCAGTTTTTTGTTCATCTGAAAAAAACCTTTTGACTTTTCCATTATAATTTTTCAATTTAAGCTTCAACAAGAGAAAAATGGCATTTGGTGTTATTGTAATCTGTTGTCAATCATTCTTCTTAAAAGGTTTCTTTCATGCTTGTCTGTTCTAGTTTCCCTTCTTTATCCTCATTTCCTCTTCCTTTGACTTCGTTCCCCGATAAAGGCCTTACAAGGTGATCCCATGGAAAGTTTTTATCTGGTTGTTTCATCTCTGCCCTGCTCTCCTCTCTTCAATTACTTCTTCCAAAGGACTTAGCCACACGTCGTGTTTCCAGATATTTCCTGTTTGTTTTTGTTTCTTGTTGCGTACCAGTCTCTTGCAGTCTAAATGGGGGTCTGTTGTAGCAAGGGCACAGGGATAATTGTGGAGCATGGCGCTGATGATGGTAATGAATGTGGAGACGGAGAGGCTGAGGTTAGGGACACAAATGATGGAGCTGTTGTAAGGACGCGTGGATCATCCAAACACGTTTCCATGTCAATCAAACAAGGGAAAAAAGGAATAAATCAAGACGCCATGACAGTCTGGGAGGTAAGAGTTTTAACTCTTTTTTGTTTCCTGTTGGGTCATTTCATATTTTTCTTGTTCGCTTGGTTCGGTTTCAGGCGCTAGCATTTGTAGCCATTACTGCTTTGTTTTCTTAATCTTTATTACATGGGTTTTTACATCTTGCTACTGCCTCTCTTAAGGCAATGACCAATCATATCTGCATCATAACCTTTGCTGCAGAACTTTGGTGGGGAAGAAGATACGATCTTTTGCGGTGTATTTGACGGTCACGGTCCCATGGGTCACAAGATTTCTCGTCACGTATGTGAAAATTTACCTTCGAGGGTCCATTCAAAAATTAGATCTTCCAAATCTGCCGGCGATGAAAACATAGAGAATAATAGTTCACAGAGTCAGGAGGAACTCTTCCGTGAATTCGAGGACATTCTAGTGACATTCTTCAAGCAAATAGACAGTGAACTTGGTCTCGACTCTCCTTATGATAGTTTTTGCAGCGGTACAACTGCTGTAACTGTCTTTAAACAGGTAAATCAGCAGTCTCTAAAGCTTTATGAGTTTTTTAAGACAGTTGATCAAAAAAAATTGAAAGATGTTTTGTCAAACATTTTGCAGGCTGACTGTTTGGTGATCGCCAACTTGGGACATTCACGAGCCGTTCTTGGCACCCGAAGCAAGAACAGTTTCAAAGCTGTCCAACTCACGGTTGATCTGAAACCCTGTGTCCAACGTTAGCATCTTATCCTTTTCTTTTAACTTAGGGCCTAATAAGTAATAACTCTTTGAAAAGTACCAAATGTTGAGTTGGGACGTACAAATAAATCTCCTGAAGAACTTTTCGCTTTGATTTCTGTAAACAGGCGAAGCAGAGAGAATAGTGTCATGCAAGGGAAGGGTGTTTGCTATGGAAGAGGAACCCGATGTGTATAGAGTGTGGATGCCTGATGATGATTGCCCGGGGCTCGCAATGTCAAGGGCTTTTGGTGATTTCTGCCTCAAAGACTATGGACTTGTCTGCATTCCTGACGTCTTCTGCAGAAAAGTCAGCAGAGAAGACGAGTTTGTGGTTCTAGCTACTGATGGGGTAAACAACTTGTACAGCTTTCAGTCTTCTGACAAATGGATTCCCTACTAAATGGTTTCTGCGTGTTCTTTGGATGAACAGATTTGGGATGTTTTGTCAAACGAAGAAGTGGTGAAAGTTGTAGGTTCCTGCAAGGACCGGTCAGTTGCAGCTGAGATGTTGGTTCAGCGAGCCGCTCGGACTTGGAGAACAAAGTTTCCAGCCTCAAAAGCTGATGACTGTGCGGTGGTGGTGCTTTACCTAAACCACCGGCCTTACCCAAGAGAAGGAAACGTGAGCCGAGCAATATCAACTATTTCCTGGAGATCAAATAAGAGCAATAACGAGTGTTATGGAGCCGCACCATTGTCACCATTGGGTCTATCCCAAAGGGTTTCATAGTAGGATAATTGTTACTGTTGTTGTTTCTAACTGTTTAGTAAAATTTGAACCTGTTGAGGTGTCGATATTACTCAACATCAACTTTATTTGTGTGTGAAATAATTTTGTGTTCTGTTTGTTTTTTGAAGCTATTAAAAAGTAAAAAGAGTAGACAAACTAATGGACTTGGTCTTCTTTTCCGCAAATCCAAATTTCAACCTCACAGTTGTTCAAGATTCATAAGTTCTTTTTGTGCAGCAAATGCATTAACCTGAACAGCTACAAAAAAAAAAGTAAAGATGGTAAGTACTTAACTAAACCAAATGATTGAACAATCTGTTAATCTCTGTTGAAATTTCATTGGTGATCACATGCTCTGGAATGATTTGAAAGATATAAGTAAACAAGATATCTTCTTGAATGGTAGAACTTTTTTAGAAAAAAATTTGTATTCAATATTCTACAAAAGGCTGTACAAATCCATAAACTCGGGGAACGAAAACGAGATAAACGGTCACCAATCTCATTGCTGTACGGCGAGAACCGAAACAGAGAGCTCGAGATCTTTGGAGATCAACACATCTCCAACCTCTCCTAACTCCTTCATATCGCTCCATTCTGACAATCCTTCCAACATCAAAAGATTTTCTTCGTGTCTTATCCCGACCATCATCAGATCGAAGTCGTCCCCTTCCTTCCTTAGTAGATCCAGTAGATTCACTGCTTCCTCTATTCTTACCTTTAAGAATGTTAGAAACAGGGGAACACATTATGATAGGTTAGATAAAGAAAAACCTCTGTTTCGTCTACACAAGAAACTTTCTAAACCGAATAGAAACCTCTGTTGCATAGAGAAGGTTTCGTCTAAGGGGAAATAAGATAGCTTCCAAGCCAAGGCAAAATAGTTCTCATTACCTCTCTGAAGATGATGTTTTTCTCGGAATTTTCTTTGCGGAAGACGTTGATGACTCTCATGTCGTGATTCCTCTCGACCATGTCTCTGAGCGGAGAGACGCCGTTCTGGTCCACGAGCCGGAAGACTTGGAGCTCGACGCTTGGATGGCTGGCTAAGCGTGTTGCATACGCAAGCATTTCACGGTCATCTGGTCCTCCTAAGAAGATAGCACCAATATTGATGGTAAGCTTTTTCAGTGGAACGAACCTGAAATCTGGGAGCCTTCCTCTGTCTATGAAAAGCGCAACAGAGCAGGGACAGTTGTGCAGGAGATTACGACACAGGAGCCTCTCCCATAACTCGATCCCGGCATCAAGAGTTAGGATCACAATATCTGTTTCCTGGTCAAAGGCAATCGCACACACGTCCTCGTGCATCGTCTTTCGCGGTGCCACTGCCGTGAAGCACTCTATCAACACGGTCTCCTGATTAGTCTTCTCGAAGTTGTGGAAGGCCTTAACGATCTGGTCCCTTCGGCTAGGCACGAGGAAGGGACTAATCTCTTGCGTGTGATGGATAAGGAGGGGAAGACTATGGTTATTAAGCTCTTCTAGATTCACCGCGAAGACTGAGAGAGGAGACCCGATGGCTGGACGAGAGAGTTCGACGAGGTCAAGCACCGGGCGGACCGCCTCACGGTTCCGGAAACAAGTGAGGATCCTTAGGGGAGCCTCCACTCGGCAGTGTTGCACCGTACGTCTCTTGTAAGGGTTGCGTTTGCTCATGGTTTGGTACAGTTTCTTCACTATCACTATGAAAATTGTCGAGTTTACCGTTGCTGACATCACCATTGCTCCAAAAGATTTGCTTGATATTTTCTGCACCCATTGACCATTATTGATTGTTATTGACCTAAAATTATATATGTTCCAAAGTATATCCTAAATGAATTATTGTTACCGTGTAATTGAAATTCTGTTTGTATATTTGAACGTCGTAAAGTCCTTGTATATTGACGATAAACCCGACAAGAATGGCGTGCCAAAGAGGCACTTTATAGTAAAGGGAAGGCAAGGCAATGGCTATCATTTTGGCAAACCTGACCACCCCAAAAAGTAGCTCAAACCGGATAACATCTCTCCAGGAAAACAGTGAGAGATCGATATTGAGGCCAATCCCAATGACGTAGCAAGGCATCAGGACAGACCAAACAAAACAACCGATTTTGTCTGACAGTCCCGTGCCTAGAGGCGGACGTTTTGGGGTGGCTAGACCTAAGACGACCGCACCAAAGAAGTAAGGTAAACCCACAAATTCTGCCCAGAGGCAGGAGATGAAGAGCAAGACGCATATAACAGAGAGATAGGAGGCCTTGAGAGAGTGTCCTTCTGGTGTTCGATTCTTCATCCACAGCATTAGTGGTCGGAACACATATGCTATCACCAATATCATTATCATCTGCATTCATTTCCGTCTTTATATCATTAATAAAAAAGCGTATATATAGATCAAAGCAAGTTTATACTATACGTAAATATTATTGGATTCATGCATTTTATTAGGATCTTAGTTAGTTTGTCTATTTTTGTAGGAATTTACACAGTCAATTATGTTTTTATAGTAAGAAAATTGGAAGATGTTCCAAAGCAAAATTTGTAGATTAATTAAGAAATTATTTATCAACTTGGGTACCTGTAAGACGGACAAGAAAGCAGCGCGATTTTTATTGGGTAAGTCAACATTAAGTTTAATGGCGATGTTAAGCATGAAAAAACACCAAGAGAGGCAGTCATGCACCATCATGGATGCAAGTGCTAACCTCCCTGGCTCAGTGTTCAACATCTTTAGGCTCGACAAGACTCCGTAAACCACCTGAAAAAACATTGTGGACTGGACGATCGCTACATGGTGGAACTCCACGGGAGGGATCCCCGCAGGCCCGCTTTTGAGCCTCTTGGAGATCAAGATGGCCGCGAATTGGCCCCATACGAAAGGTATGAGGAAAAGTAAGATGCCGTTTATGAATGCTAACTTGCCTACTCTCTTTATCATCCTAGTGTCTACTTGACATGTTGTGATGTAGCAAATGAAGAGAAAACATATGGCCTCGAAGGATTCGATTATGTACACGCTTCTCGCGTAGAAGAATGTAGCCATGTACTGTTTGTTACGTCCTATAACGGACGGTCCTAAGCAGATCCCAGCCTGCAAACAAATTCACTATTAAATATTAAGTCACATTTACACCATTATGGGCATGGCTATACATGTTTTTGAGACGACTAGTCCATATTTTTCCACTAGAAAGCTTCCAATTATAGATGCTTAGATATGGAAACGTATACCAGCATCTGAGTGAGGAATGCAAATTTTCCAAAAGGCCGAAGAAGAAACTGAAAAGATACGGAAAATATGGAAAAGACAGAAATCTGAAGGAGAAGAAGAGGAAGAGCAAACTTGAGCGGATTCTCTCCCCGGCCAATCCCCAAAGAGCCTGCACCTACCCATGGCTCGCAAAGCCAATCAACTCCTCCGTACTGAAAAGTTTTGGTTATATTTTCCATTCCCTCCTGCTAGGTATTTCCCCTAAAGAGTCAAGCCATAGAGGGAAAGAGAGAGATTGTGTTGTGAGTTGAAGAAAAGAAGAAAGTATTAATTATTCTCTTCTTTTTTTTGTTTCTGCTCTCTCTAGCTATATTTAGGGGTTTAATTGTACATGTTGTTTATCCTCTTGTTCTTTATTTCTCTTTAGAGGTCATCCTACTTTTAAGGTTTTCTATATATGTTTTCTGTGTGGTACAAAAATCTTGAGCATGGTCAGATGATCATCATTATAGCCTGAGATTGATTGCACAAACATGTGTGTTTGTAATATATATTTTGCATGTTGATGTTATAATAACCAACCTAGCTACTAAATCCATGAAGTTAGATCCCTAACAAAAAAAGATTAATTAATAATCAACCTAGTAATACTCCTTATAAGTATTAATTTAAAAAAGATCAGGATCAACAAAAAAATAAAACTATAATAAAAAAAAAATGTGTAAAATACCAAAAAATACATCTGCCAAAGTGAGATATGACATATATAATTTCCTATTTTTCTCTGACGGTTATAATAAAGTCAACACAAAATCCTTGAAAAAACAACAAAAACTGTTTAATATCTTAAAAAAGATACATGTATCTTCTTCCCCAGCTCAACAAGCTTGATCTGTTTGCTCAATTAGTTAGCGTTATGCTGAATTCAAAAACACAAACAAAAATGGTTATAAAGAAGAACGTGAATACTAGTTTTAAGAAGAAAAAATATTCCCAAAGAGAAACAAGATGAACAATAGTGTTACAAGTAATGGCACACATGAATTTGTATGCGAGGCATGGTTGGGATCAAGCTCTGGCGGATTACTTAGAGGAGATGATCCATTGAAATATTCAACTCCTCTTCTTCTTCTTCTCATTTCTCTCGTCTCTTCTCTCTCTTCCGTCTTCCAAGCTCTTCTCCGCCCTCTCGCAAATGTCGACTTCGTCACTCAAATTCTGGTATGTAATCACTTTATCATACCATTTTCTACGTTTTTTTTAATAAATTTTGGATCTCTCTATATTTCCCGCAAAGAAAAAAAGGTTTAAACTATAGAAGTGTGATATTTTGTTGGTATATATGAAACAGGCTGGGATATTCTTAGGACCCTCGGCTTTGGGACAAAACATTGATTTAGTAAAAAAATTATTCAACACAAGAAGCTATTTCATAATAGAATCATTTGAGGCAATATCCTTCATGTTCATCTCATACATAAGCACGGCTCAAGTGGACATGGGAGTTATAAAGCGAGGAGGCAAGCTAGCAATCATCAATGGATTATCTCTTTTTCTGTTTCCTTACGTGGTGGGCGCCATAGCATGTACAGTAATCACGAGCAACATCCGTGGAACCGTGGCGAAAAATAATCCCGAGCAGCTCCACAATTTACTAACAAACCAATCCGTAGTGTATTTTCAAGTGGCGTATTCGGTTTTGTCGAATCTCAAGATGCTGAACTCGGAGCCCGGAAGGTTAGCCCTCTCCTCCATAATGGTGGCTAACTGCTTCGGCTGGGGTTTTTTCCTCCTTTTGATTACCTTTGACAGTTTCTTGCATCAAAATTACTCCAAGACCACTTATCTGCCTACCTTCACAAAGGTACTACTGCTGGTTGGTATAGTAGTTGTGTGCCGACCAATATTCAACTGGATAGTGAAGAGAACCCCTGAAGGAAAGAAACTCAAGGCTTCCCATCTATGCACCATTTGCGTCATGTTGTGCACCGCCACTTTCCTGTCTGAAACTGTAGGGTTTCCTTACGTAGTCGGATCCGTGGCTCTCGGTCTTGTCACTCCTAAGACGCCTCCTTTCGGTACTGGTCTCACTGACAAGATCGGTAGCTTCTGTTATGCGGTTCTTATGCCGTGTTACGTCATCGGGATTGGTAACAAAGTGGATTTCTTTTCATTCAATCTACGCGACATCATATCTTTGGAGTTCCTTATCTTTACCATTAGTGCTGCAAAGTTTGCCTCCATCGTCCTTCCATCGCTTTACTTCCAAGTTCCTATATCACACGCAGTGATTGTCGGCTTCATCGTCTGCATACAAGGGATCTACGATGTCCAAATCTTCAAACAGCTCTTGAACTACAAGGTACACATTGATTTAGTACAAATGAAATATCATTCATCGCCAATTAGTGTTTTGACTTTTAACTACTTGTTTTAAGGGATGCAGAATATAAGCCACGAGGCATTTGGGATAATGGTGATCTCTGCCATGGTTCACTCGACCATTTTCACGGCCATTGTCAAAAATCTCTACGGGTGGGTGCAGAGGAAACACATCACTTACCGGCGACAAACCGTTCAACACTACGAACCAAACAAACCTCTCAAGATCCTCACTTGTTTCTACCACCGTGAAACCGTTCCTCCCATCCTCACCGTCTTGGAGCTCTCTACTTGTCCCTCGAGCGCCTCTTCGCACTCCATCGTTTCCGTTAATCTCGAAGAGCTTGAGCAAAATAACGTCCCTCTCCTCATTCAACACCATCCAGGTCACAACGACGAGTCATCAACGTCTTCCAGCCGCAGAGATCAGATCTCCAAAGCCTTCGAGAAATTCCGAAGCGGCCACGATTTGCAAGAAAACGTTTCCGTTGAATGTTTCACAGCAGTTGCACCGAGCAAGACGATGCACGAGGATGTATGTGCCTTGGCCTTCGAAAAAGAAACCGATCTCATCATTTTCGGGATGGCCGACGGGACTGCAGCAGAACGAAGGCTCTGTCGCAACGTCCGGAATGCCTCACCTAGCTCCGTTGCGGTTCTAATGGACCAAGGACGGCTTCCAGATTTCAAGAACATGGGAACGGCGATGAAGAACGGCTCAATGAGAATCAACATCTGTTCAATATTCCTCGGTGGAGCAGACGACCGTGAGACACTGGCCTTTGCGGTTAGAATGACAAACCAACCTTACGTAAACCTAACCGTTCTTAAACTTGTCGACGGTGAAAACGTCTCACACCTAAACGACGTCGTAGAGAAAAGACTCGATTTCAGAACCATCGAAAAATTCCGTCAAGACACCATGAACAAACACAATGTCGCTTTACGAGAGGTAAACACACAAGTCTTGACTCCGTTTCTCCGGTTTTCAAATCCGGATTAGATTTAACCGTTCATTTTGGTCTTAGGTATGGATAAAGGAAGCGAGTGATCTGGTGAACCTACTGAGAGAGGAAGGTAACAATTACGATCTGATCATGGTTGGAATCAGACACGAAAAAAGTTTCGAAGTGCTTCAAGGATTATCGGTATGGAGTGAGATCGAGGAGCTTGGAGAGATCGGAGATCTGCTCGTTTCCAGGGATCTCAAGCTTTCTGCATCGGTTTTGGCCGTACAACAACAACTCTCCTCTGTCGTCGAGGAGGTTTAATGGCATAGAGCATTTGTATACAGTTTTTAGGTTATACGGGAGACTGCTTTCTTTTATTTTCAGAAAATGTACATTTGATATCTTACAAGTTACAACAAACACATTCCTTACATAGTTATGTTTGATTCTCGGGTTCGGTTTAGTCTTCATGGTCCCATAGATCAGCCACACTACGGAATGGACCTTCGGTCTTGTTGACGAAAAGATCCTCACCGTCTATCACTCGTTTCTGCATCAGGGCCAAATAAGACCCAAAGTGTGAACATTTGGATCAAATGAATAAGCTGAAAATATTGTTAGTTTTCTCTAACAAACTCAGAAGATAAAGAAGTGCTCTGTTTCCTTACTCTGTCCTGTTCCTCACTAGTTACTACTATAACAAGAACTCAGGAAGCAGAGAAGACTAACAAGTGCTCTGTTTCTCACTAACAGAAATAACGGTGATTCCTAACTAAAATAAAATGACTGTCCCATTAAAGCAGTAACCGCGATTTCATCATAGCAAGCAATTTACTCTCGTTGTAAAAGATCATCTAGAGATTCTGGTTGGTAGTTTGGTAAGTTTACCTGGTCAGTGATGCTGTTGAGAGCTTGGAAGTCTTGTTCAGGGATCACCCAATCAAACACTTTGATGTTCTCTTTGATCCTCTCTGGATTCAATGACTTAGGGATGACACTTGTTCCTCTCTGCAAACCCCATTTCACTAGAATCTGTCCCGGTGTCTTATTCAGCTTCTTCGCTATCCTATCCACCGTCTGATCGTGTATCAGATCTCTCCCGCCTTCTTGAGATCCCAATGGAGAATAGGCCTTCAAAGTTCCAATTGAAACAGTGAATATTTTTCCAGATACAATGGATCAAGAATCATATTAGTACTCACAGTAACATGGATCTCATTCTTCTTGCAGAATTCGAGTATCCTATCGTTTCTCCAACCAGGATGCATTTCCATCTGAGGGCCAAGCTAACAAACTCACTACAAAAGTTTTTCAATGAACTTTCACATGTGAAATGAAGAACCTATACCTGGCAAACGGCAGGGATCAGTTCAGCAAATCCTAGCAGCTTATTGAGCTTAGTGACTGTAAAGTTACAGACACCGATATTCCTGACGAGACTGTCCTTGGAAAGATTCTCCATTTCTCTCCAAACTCCTTCCATGTCAAAGTCAAGAACGTCCCCTGCCTTTGGTGGCTTACTGGCTCCTTCTCTTAGCCGGATAGGCCAGTGAATCTGCAGAAAATTGAATTGTAAAGAGAGGAAGAAGAGTAACAAGAAAGACTAAAACTTGATTCACAACTTACCAAGTAGAGATCAAGGTACTCTAATTGAAGCTCTTTAAGGGTGTTTTGCAGAGCAGGACGCACTCTCTCAGGAGATAACTCAGTGCACCTTTTGTTTAAACATGTACCAACCAAAACATTCATCAGTGGCGATGATAAATTAATCATTTTTCTTAAAATTAATGTGTACCAAAGCTTCGAGGTCACAAAGAGGTCCCTCCTTTCAAGGCCAGCGTGCATCGCCCTCTTTATTCCTTGACCGACCTTAAAAAAGAGTAAGACTTGTTTACCTCTAAACTCAAAACTTTCAGACAAAACAAGTAGTAGTAGTAGTAAGTAACAAAGAGAGATAGAGAAAGAAACCTCTCTCTGATCACCATACTCCCAAGCTGTATCTATGTGCCTATAGCCACCCTGCAAATTCAATGGGAGAGTAATTACTGGTCAATAACAAGTAAAGCTCTGTGTTAATGAAAGCTGAAAACAAAATTGAGCCAAAAAATGAACCAAAACTATGGTTTGAAGGAATCAGGAAAAAGAAATACTGATTCTTGTAAAGACGAATCACCTCGACGATTGCAGTGACAACGGCGTGGGCGGCTTGAGACCCAGATCGCCACGTGCCGAGTCCAACGGCTGGGATTTTGTGGCCACTCAAGAGTCGAAACGACTCCATATTCTGCCCTTCCGACGTAAACGTGGCATGTGCCATTGGCTTTCTCCTCCTTGCCTCTTTGACTCTCCGGTGAATCGCGTCTCGTCTCGTCTCTTATACACTGCTAAAGCCCTAGTCAGGCAGATTATACAAACGCAACGTGGCAGATTCCGTATGGGAAGGACATACACGCGGCGGCTGTCGGCGGAAGACAACCATCGAGGAGCCGCGTGTCTGTGAAACTGTGACCCGTGTGTGCCAACCCATTCTCCCACACACCTCTAGCTTCATTGTTAATTTGTTGTGGAGAGCAGAGATTATAGCTGACTTTTCGTTGACCAATTTTATCTTTTGTTATTTGCTTGGTCCGGTCCTGGTTTTGTGTTTCTGTGGACCGGTCCAAATTGGAACATTTAATCTTTTGGGGATTTAATTCCGGTCTTGTTTGGTTCGTGGTTATGCGGACCTTGATTTCTTTTCGGAGTTTGCAATAACTGGTGTAGTTCAATCCTAACCAAAGCTCCAAAACTCGATCGTGAGTTTTCTAACTCGATTAGAGTTTCTGAGTTTAACCGAAACGCCATAACTTTTTTTTTTTAATAAAAAATTCTTGCAATCCCATCATAGATAAAGCATTCGAATTTCGAGCCCAAAAAGGCTTCCAACGTAATTATTGCATGAAATTGTTTTCTTCATTATTTTTCATTAAAAAAAATAAAAGAAAAGAAAAAACGCAAACGCTTTGATCGATTTTTTTTTTTGAGGATTTGGCAAATCTTTTGGTTGCATCTTGTGATAAATCTGATGTGTTTACGAAAACAAAAAAAGCTTTAGTCGTAAACAATTTAAGAGTTTAAGATTGTTTATGCTTGAAATGATTTTTTACTCATGATACCAACTTAATTATTGAGAAAACCCTATTTTCATAAAATCAAAAGGGGAATTGGCAAAACTAACCAACAAAAAGTTTATAATTAAGAAACTAACATTAAAAAAAGAAAAAAATGATATCCTCTATATTTTGTATATTAATTCCAAGTTTACCCCTCTATCTATTTCTCTCATCTCTCTTTATGTGTACCTCTCTCTTCCGTTCTCTCTCCCTTCTCTCTTTCTCTCTCTCCCCCTCTCTCTTTCTCTCTCTTTCTTTTTCCCTCCCCCTCTCTTTCTCCCCAGTAAAGTCCTCACACCTACATCGTTACTTGTTTTTGTTTTCAAATCAGAGTCTCTTAATTACTTTTGGGTGAGATTTGATTTGGGGGTTTCGAATTACAGAGAGAGGAACACAATTTGGATTCAGGGAATCGACTTTCGTTGTTGCGCTTGGTGTCTTGGTTATGAAATTGAGTTTTGTTGTTGCAAGTTGAGAGATACTATTCTATTTGTAAATATACTATTTACGTATACCTTGTTTTATATACGTTTTAAAATGAATTATTTGTTTTGATTAAGGATGTTAAGTGATTTAATTATTGGTTTAGATTTAAACCCTTGGGTTCCCTATATATT
>Ga0041059_1001870_pt1 | contig 16346 bp, 13 predicted proteins | sample AraColnosormetaG_FD_56232 | JGI IMG/M metagenome (GOLD analysis project Ga0041059, IMG submission 56232) | Arabidopsis roots microbial communities from North Carolina, USA - Col MF nosort | ecosystem: Host-associated > Plants > Roots > Unclassified | place: USA: North Carolina | collected...
GTAGAGATGGGGACTTCTTTGCTGTCAAGGAAGTTTCACTTCTTGATCAGGGAAGTCAGGCACAAGAATGCATACAACAACTTGAGGGGGTATGGAAGTTTCATATATGATCGGCAGTATATATCTCATTGATCAGACAAAAGTAGGTTGCTAATCCACCTTACCTTAGCCACATGTTTTCATTTTCTACAGGAAATTGCACTACTTAGTCAGCTTGAGCATCAGAATATTCTGCGATATCGTGGCACAGACAAGGTATGGCCCTGGTGTCCCTTTCTTGTTCTCAGTTGCAGTTGCCTAAGCATTTTGTTCTGCAATTAATAACTTATTTCGTTGTTTGCAGGACGGGTCAAATTTGTATATTTTTCTTGAGCTTGTAACACAAGGATCCCTTCTAGAACTCTACCGAAGATACCAGATTCGGGACTCGCTAATCTCCTTGTACACAAAACAAATCCTTGACGGTTTGAAATATCTTCACCATAAAGGTTTCATTCACAGGTTAGACTAGTAAACTCTCTTGTCACAGCTGTAATTCCCAAGCCTCTGATTTCCTGCACATCCTAGGTTACTTACTTTTCTCATCTGATGCGACAAAGGGACATTAAATGTGCAACTATATTGGTGGACGCCAATGGCACCGTCAAACTTGCAGATTTTGGATTGGCAAAGGTTCTTTTCCAATAATAGATGTTTATAGCTTTTACTCTAACTTAATTACTTGGTCCATCGTTTATCCCCCTTACTCAATATATATGTCATTTTTTTCATTTAGGTGTCAAAGTTAAACGACATTAAGTCCCGCAAGGAAACTCTATTTTGGATGGCTCCAGAGGTATACTTCGGGATCCTTCCTCCTGTTTTGATTGTTGTGAATACAATGACAAACATATCATATATCAATAGCAATGATGGATGTTATACTGTTGCTTATATATGTTGTTGCAACCGTTGTGATATGGGCTTGATAGCCTCAAAAACCCCCGATTATGTTTCCTTCATAGTTTGATTAAATTTCCTTTATTTCTGTTTATAACTGTAAGTATGTTTGTGTAATTATACGTAACAGATATATTTGAATTCCTTCCACTTTCATTGTAGTTTAGGCTATACTTGATCAGGTTATATGTTACAGTTTTTCCTAAATGGAACATAATAATTTGATCAGGTTATTAACCGGAAGGATAATGATGGTTACAGAAGTCCAGCTGATATATGGAGCCTCGGGTGCACTGTGCTGGAAATGTGTACTGGTCAGATCCCATACTCTGATCTAGAACCCGTAAGTCTTCAGGATTTTCAAACTTTTGAACTGTCTTATAATCTTAAACGACATTGAAGGGTCTACTTAATGGGATTTTATGAGTTAAAGGTCAGAATTTGTGCAAACGCGCAGGTTGAAGCCCTGTTTAGGATCAGAAGGGGTACGCTTCCGGAAGTACCTGATACTTTATCACTAGACGCTCGGCATTTCATACTTAAGTGTCTCAAATTGAACCCGGAAGAGCGTCCAACTGCAACTGAGCTACTGAACCATCCATTTGTGAGAAGGCCCTTACCATCCTCAGGCTCAGGATCAACATCTCCGCTAATCCGTAGATGAATCTAATTTTATTAGATTGCCTCCATAGGTGAAGCCTCTAGTTTCGTTTTATTGAGAATATATTAGGATCAAACGCTATATTCTAACATTGATATCTTAATGTATGAGAGCAGGGGTAACCAGAAGGTTTATGAGATATTAGACCCCATAGAAACTTTAGGGGAGACACGAGATATGATTCTTTGATACATATGCTGTTTTGGTTGCGCAGCAAGAGCTAAACTTTCTCGAGACATATCTTCAGGTAGTTTCTGTCTCATTCATTGGTTGGTTGTTGTAAGTTGTGTCACTTGTGTGTGTTGAGCTTATATTTAAAACTGAAGAGCCTTGGTTAAATTAGAGTTTTGGGTGCATAGGTTTGTTTAGTTTTGTTAAATTATAGTATCATGTAATGTATAAGAAGAACCTTAGTTGATTTAGAGTTTCGGGTGTATAGGCTTGTTTGGTTTTGATAAATTATATAGTGTATGCATGTAACCCATATCATGTAATGTGTAATTATAGTTGGCTCTTATATAGTTCCTGCTTGTTGCAACTGTTTACACATCTCATGTCTCGATGGATTTAATCTCCAATTTTTCTTATATATATATCTGAATTATACATGCATACATACACTATAATTTAACAAAACTAAACTTTTCTTTTGGGTGCAAAAACATAACCTATATTCATCTCTTAATTATTTTACGCTGAAGAAATCTGCTGTTTCAATTAAAAAAGTATGGTCAAACCAACATTTTCTTTGAAATTTTGGTGAAAGCCACTCTCATTGAAGTGTATATATGATTCAACTTGTTTCTTACAATATTTGCCCCGTTGAAAACTTTTTTGCCATCGATGAGTTTCTTTAAGGGCAAAGTTCCTTTAAGAAATGCTTTTAGATTTCTTTGTATACCTATGAATTTTTAATCAAGTGATGAAGACACGGAGAAAAATCCTAAATTGATGCTAAATATTTTATCTGTGGACTTAACCAAGTCTCCCACAAAAATAATACAAGAATCTGCAACAATTTTTAAAATTCAGTATTCAATTATTATTCAGATACTATTACTAGATTGAAAATTCAACTCTTGTCATAAGTCGTCGTCAACTTCTTTTGTTTGCTTCTTCCTTTTTCTCTAACAGGTGCAGTGTTACTGCCAGTTGTTTGGATATTTCCACTTGTGTATTTATTCTCTCTATCTCTTTGACGTCGTCTACAGACTACAATGGACGTAACTGCTATCTTCGCCGGTGATATTTTGGTGCAATCCAGAGAGTATCTTATCCCTAATGATGTTGTGGATGTTGATGGTGGTATTAAAGCGGTAAGACCACCAATAATTCAGCCCCCTCCGGGAAGAAAACTACCTCTTATTGACTTTCCAGGATCATCGTGGGATTTCCTTACGTATTTTGCTCCAAGTAAAACAGTTAAGCGGCAGAGTTCCTCCTCTTCTGATAATACCTCTGATAAAGAGGAAGTTGAAACGGAAGAGACGCGAGGTATGTTTGTCCAGTTGGGGGATACGGCTCATGAGGCATGCCCATTCGCTACAAACGAGGCTGACTCCTCCAGTACAGTATCCATTATTTCGCCGAGTTATGCCTCTAGAGGTTCTATCGTCCCTTCTTGGCTGAAGAGGAAATTTCTGGGACGAGTATCATTAGGTTTTGTGTATGAAGGCAGTTCAGGGTAAGTGCTAATATCTGTAGCATTATCTCATTGCTATATCTTTTATTTTCTATGGGAGATTGCACTACTTAGTCAGCTTCAGCATCATAATATCATGTCTTCTTCTAGTTCCTCCGTTGGTTCCGAGTCGACTTGTTCCTTGATGACGCCTTCTCTGGAGTTCCCGGATCGCATCAGTTTCCGGAAAAAGGATTTCAGTGAAAAAGGTCCTAGTCGACACGTTTGGGAAAAGCGTAAATTGACGCGTGCCAAGTTGATTGAAAATTTTTGCAATCCGGAGGACATTGAACCAGTCACATCTTGGCTGAAGGGTCAACTTCTAGGAGAAGAATCATTTGCCTCTGTGTATGAAGCCATTTCAGAGTAAGTCTTACTGGTTGCTTATGTTTGTTGAACTTAAAATTAGATACTTAGTTTATAGGAAAATAAACTTTAAATTGGGAAATGTGATGCAGTGCGAGAGTTTTTCTTTGTGTGTTTTGTTGATGCTTTTTGATGGATGTTTATGTTATCCTTTAGATCAAATTATACACTCTTTAGTTGGGAAGAAAAGAACAACATGCCTATTTACAATAAGATGTTTAATGAGTTGAAAAATACGGTGCAAAGCGACTTTTATGGTTGCATTACCATTGTGGCATTATCTCATTGTCTTCTCTTTCATTTTTTATGGGAGATTGCATTACTTAGTCAGCTTCAGCGTCATTATATCATGTCTTTTTCTAGTTCCTCTGTTGGTTCCGAGTCGACTTGTTCCTTGATGACGCCTTCTATGGAGTTCCCGGATCGCATCAGTTTCCGAAAAAGGGATTTCAGCGAAGAAGGTCCTAGTGGACGTGTTAAGGAAAAGCGTAAATTGATGCGTAACAAGTTGATTGAGAATTTTCGTAAGCCTGAGGATATCACGTCTTGGCTGAAGGGTCAACTTCTAGGACGAGGATCATATGCCTCTGTGTATGAAGCCATTTCAGAGTAAGTCTTACTGGTTGCTTACGTTTGTTGACCTTAAAGTAAGATACTTGGTTGAGCCAACATATGCTTTTTTGGCTGGTGGTTTATGTTAAATGTAGAGATGGGGACTTCTTTGCTGTCAAGGAAGTTTCACTTCTTGATAAGGGAATTCAGGCACAAGAATGCATTCAACAACTTGAGGGGGTATGAAAGTCATATACATCAGTTATCCGTAGCATTTATCACTTCTTTCATTGTAGCATTATTGCATTGATCGGTCAAAAGTAGGTTGCTAATCGACCTTACATTTGCCACATTTTTCATTTTTTATTTTTCTACAGGAGATTGCACTACTTAGTCAGCTTCAGCATCAGAATATTGTGCGATATCGTGGCACAGCCAAGGTGTAGTCTTGTTCTCTCTTTCTTGTTCTCAGTTGCATTTTGTTGTGCAATTGGTAACTCCTTTCACTGTTTACAGGACGTGTCAAAATTGTACATCTTTCTTGAGCTTGTAACCCAAGGATCCGTTCAAAAACTCTACGAAAGATACCAACTTAGCTACACAGTAGTCTCCTTGTATACAAGACAAATTCTTGCTGGGTTGAATTATCTCCACGATAAAGGCTTTGTTCACAGGTTTGACTAGTAAACTCTCTTGTCATAGTATTTCTTAAAAATCTGATTTCTTTCATGTGTTACTTACTTTTCTCATCTGATGCGACAAAGGGACATTAAATGTGCAAATATGTTGGTGGACGCTAATGGCACCGTCAAACTTGCAGATTTTGGATTGGCAGAGGTTCTTTTCCATTAATAGATGTTTGTAGTTTTATTACTAATTAATAATATGGTACATCGCTTATCCCACTGACATGGTACCTGTGTCATTTTGTTATATAGGCGTCAAAGTTCAACGACATTATGTCTTGCAAGGGAACATTATTTTGGATGGCTCCGGAGGTAATTGTGTTGGGATCCTTCTCATTGTTTTGGATTGTGTGAATACAATGATAGACAACATATCATACATCAATAGCAATGTTCTCGGCATTGATAACCTTAAAAAAACCCGATTATGTTTCCTTCAAGGTATTTGGTTAAATTTTTGTTTATGGTGAGTTGGTAACTGTTAGTATGTTTATACTCGAGGCTATACTTGTATGGTTATTTCTAAATAGAACATAACCATTTGATCAGGTTATTAACCGAAAGGATAGTGATGGCAATGGAAGTCCAGCTGATATATGGAGCCTTGGGTGCACTGTGCTGGAAATGTGTACTGGTCAGATCCCCTACTCCGATCTAAAACCCGTAAGTCTTCAAGATTTTCAAACTTTTGAACTGTCTTAGTAATCTTAAACGACATTTGAAGTGTCTACTTTATGGGATTTTATGAGTTAAAGGTCAGAATTTGTGAAAACGCGCAGATTCAAGCCGCGTTTAAGATTGGAAGGGGTACGCTTCCAGACGTACCTGATACTTTATCACTAGACGCTCGGCATTTCATACTTACGTGTCTCAAAGTGAACCCGGAAGAGCGGCCAACTGCAGCTGAACTGCTGCACCATCCATTTGTTATAAATCTTTGATTCTTACGCTGAAACAATCAAACTATGCAATAGTATGGCGAAAACCATTTCTTTGATTCTGGTCAAAGCCAAGTTAATTGAAGTGTGAAGTGTCTATATAATTCAACTTGTTTCCCGTTGAAGAGTTATCGCAATGATGGATTTATAAAACTTATTCGAAAGGTTTTCGACTCCGTACACCGTACAGATGTACGTATGACCATAATAGATAATAGTACACACATGTAGATAGTTCCTTTCCAAAATCTACATTGTAGTAGTACGAGGATCACTTGGACCGTTTCCAAAGATCCGTCATTTTGGAAACAAATGTAAGAATGAAGAAAAACCTTCTCTAACGTCAATCGAAAAATAGTAATTTAATTACCGTTATCTAATAATACTAACAATCTGAATATATGCTTTTTGCACTGTAAACAGCTACATCTTTTTATCGTAACTTTTCGCTAAAATAATTATGGTTATTTTTTTACTGTTTTTTTGTTCAATTACAGTCGTTTCTTTTCGCATATGAATAGTTACATCTTTTTATCGCAATTTTTTATTAAAATATTTACGATTTTGTCTTTTAATAGCATATTTTCGTTTAAATATATTTCGTGATTCTTTTTTGATAGTCAAATTTTTTTTAACTACATTTCTATCTTTTCGGTTTACGGTTGTAATGAAGAAAAATTCTTTCTAATGCCCTTTTCATGATGCCCTTTTTCAACTCTACCTTTTTTTTTAATCCATTTTTATTTCTATCCTCTTTAAATTTTTAATGACCATTTTACCCCTATTTGAAAATTGTTTTAGGTTAACAAAATGAAATATTAATACTTTTCGCCCAAATATTTCAAGATAAATTTCCCGCAAAAAAATTTCAAAAAAATATTCCCGCCAAAAATTTTCGAAAAATAATTTTTCCGCCAAATGTTTTCCTGCAAAATTTTTTTTTTGGCGAGAAATAGATTTACAAGGGATTTTAAAAAGGTTTTAAAAGATTTACAAAGCATTTTAAAAGGGTTTTAAAAGATTTATAAGGGATTTTAAAAAGGTTTTAAAATATTTACAAGGGATTTTAAAAAGGTTTTAAAAGAGTTACAAAAGATTTTAAAAGATTTACAATGGATTTTAAAGGGCATTAAAAGATTTACAATGTTTTTTTAAAGATTTTTAAAAGGTTTAAAATTGTTTTAAAAGGGTTTTAAATATTTACAAGGTATTTTAAAAAATTTACAAGGGATTTTAAAAGAGTTTTAAAATATTTACAAGGGATTTTAAAGGGTTTTAAAAGATTTACAAATGTTTTTGAAAGAGTTTTAAAGGGTTTAAAAATATTTTAAAGGATTTACAAGTGATTTTAAAAGGGTTTAAAAGTGTTTTAAAAGATTTACAAAGGATTTTAAAAGCATTTTAAAAGATGTACAAGAGTTTTTAAAAGATTTACAAGAAGACCCTTTAAAAACTCTTGTAAATCTTTTTAAAACCTTTTAAAATCCCTTGTAAATATTTTAAAACTCTTTTAAAATTCCTTGTAAATCTTTTAAACCCTTTTAAAATCCCTTGTAAATCTTTTAAAATCCCTTGTAAGTATTTTTAAATCCTTTTAAACATCTTGTAACTCTTTTAAAATCCCTTGTAAATCTATTTCCCGCCAAAAAAAATTTACAAGGATTTATAAAAGCATTTTTTGGCTCAGAAAAAAATTGTTACGAAAAAAAGTTGGCGGGAATTTTTTTTTTTTGGCGAGAAATTTTTTTTTGCGGGAAAAAAGTTTGGCGAAATTTTTTTTTTGGCGGGAAAATTTCAGTTTCCAATTACATGTTCCTATTTGATGAGGGTAATTTAATCATTATGTTCAAGGGAAAGAGTATTTTTAAAAATGAACAACATGAACGGGTATTGTTGCAAAAGGTAGTAGAAAAATGATAGTTTTGCAAATCTCCCATCTTTTTATCGTATTTGTTTGTTAAAATATTTACGGTTAATTTTTTTGCAGTTATATTTGTTCAACTACAGTCGTATCTTTTCAGTTTGCGGTTGTGTCTTTATTGTTGCATCTATTCATTTAAAGTTACGTCTCTTCATTAGATTTCTTTGCATTTTTTGTCACTATTTTCGGATAAACAAAGTTGTTTATTCAAAGTCGGTTGAACTCTATATTTGTCTTTCTTCCTAACCATATTTTTGTTCATTCACACATATTATTTGCTTAATGATCAATTCAAAAACATTAATCTGGAAAACGGCTCCACATTCTTTACTCTCTAAACTATTTATAAACATACTTACATACATCATTTTAATATGAAAATAATACCTCTAGTTCTTGATCTAACCAAAGTTTTTTGGAATCTAATAGCAATAACAATCTCAATAAATGTTTTTGCATTTCTAAACGGTTGCATTTTTTATCATAACTTTTCGTTAAAATATTTAATGTTTGTTTTACAGTCGTGTTTTTTTGTCGTATCTTTTCGTTAATATATTTATGGTTATTTTTGGTGGACAGTTATACTTATTCAACTTTAGTCGTATCTTTTCGATTCTGAACGGTTACGTCTTTTTATCGTAACTTTTCATTAATATTATTTACGATTACTTTTGCGGTTGTGTCTTCTTGTCGCATATTTTTGTTAAAATATTGCATATTTTGGGAAAATTTATGTAATAATTCAAATATTTGAATATATTTATATAATAATTAAATACATAAATACTAGGCCTGGGCATTCGGTTCTTCTGTTCTATAGCCTCTTAAGATCTACGAGGGAACCGAAAAAGTTTCGGTTTGGTTCAGATACTTAGAAAGAAAGCCGAGAAATTACCGAACTCTAATAGATACCGGTTTGGTTCCGGTTATTTTACCCAAAATACCAAAAAGAAAAAAAACGAAATAACCAAATATTCGATTAACAAAATTGTAAAATATTAAAAAATTAACAAAACTCTATTGGGTTATAGGTTTGTTAAAAATGTAGTGGGCTTAGATGTAGTTTTGTATAGGGTTGACCAAATATTTTTTGGTTAGATTTTGGATTTCCATAGATATTCGGTTTGTTCAGTTATACATAATATTCAATGGATAGTGTGACTGAAATCCGTTCGAGGATATTTAGTATTATCTAGAACCGAACCGGATTCCTTTTTCGGTTTGGCTTGGTTCGGTTCTTCGGTTCCGGTTTTTATGCCTAAGCCGTTCTAACTTCTATGGTTAATTGAAGAATGTGAAATGGTGGTTAATATTCAAGAAATTTTAGGAAGCCGAAGTACTAAATTTAGATACTGAAGAAAAGAAGAAGAAGCATAAGAAGAGGCCTAAATGCCCAGAGAATTAAACAAATGGGCCTTTAACAATATTTTTAACAATCAGATCTCAAAAAGCTAAAGCCTTAATATATAAACAAACATCAATCTCTGGCCGTCAAAGGTTACATCTATCGCCGCCGCTGAGACCGCCACTTAAGGCCGTCTCCTCCGCAATCTCCGTAACCAAAACCACCGGCATCGCCTGGTAAGCTCGATTTTGTAATCATTTCGATCTCATATGATGTCGATCTGTTAAATCTTGCGAAATCGATCTTTGTTTTGTTCTGAGATTTAGGGTTTCACGAATTTGTGTTCTAGGTTTTCTGGCTTAATCATTTCTATTGTTTTTTGTTCTTATTGGTTCTTATGCTTTTGGTGACACAAAGATCTCGACTTTTTCTTGACTCTCTATGCGAATTTGTCAAAAGTCAAAACTTTGTAACAGTTTACTCTCTTTCGTGCTTGTGTTTATGTATGAACAATAGCTTCGCTATTGGGATTGTTTATTTCACCACACTTGATTAATTATACATACTATTGAAAATGTTATCAATCTTGGCGATAAAAACCGTCATTTTCATGTGTCTTAGCTCTAGTAGCACCTTTTGTTTAGAGATCCTGAGTTTAAAGAAGCAGTAGCTAGCATCTTTGGTATAGTAAATTGTTTCACTGACAAATTGTATATCATTTGGTTATAACTAGATTAGTGAAATTTAATGGATGAGATTATGTAGCATTGTTTTAATTTTGTATGGAGAGAACTGGTGGTGGGCTTATTTCCAAAATTTTCCTTTGATTAAGTCAAGACCCTTTATTTTGAGAAGTGAGAGAGAGGATTGTCTGAGTATTGTCGCTTTCTCAAAATCTTTCCGGGGCTAAGCAGAGAAAAGCTGATAGTTAAGCTTAGGAATGTGATCTTGGTCTTTTAAGAATCTTGAAACTAGTGGGTAACTTGGATCCATCGAATTTGTTTTCCGTAGGTGAGTGTTCTTTAGCCTATTTCTGAGTCTGAATTATACAGTGTAGACATGAAAATAGGTTTTTATGTGATGGACTCTTTTGTTTTATGGTTTAATGGATATGTTGAGTTTTGTTTTTCCCATGAGTCTCTTATAAAGTTGGAATTTGATTCATGGAATCTTGGATCCAGATTACTTCGAATATATAAATGAAAGAACACTTAGATGTATCAAAGGGAACTTAAGCGTGTGTACTGTTTAGTGTCTCACAACTTGGAATTTGGATTAGCGCTTTCATGTTTTGGAGTTTGATTTATATTCGTGATGTTTGGATTTGGATAGTACCTTGGTCCATTGAACTATGTATCATAATAATGCTTTGGATATGGATATCGTTTTGATGACTTACTTGATAACTGCTCATACTTAAAAAACATTTGTTCTAGAAATCTAGATTCTCGTCTATGAGTGTTTATATGTTGAATTCATGTCGAAGTCATAGTTTAGAGATCTCATTGAGCATTTCCCCTTCGGAAGAGTGAGGAGTCTTGTTTTGGGGATTCTTTTTAGGGCTAGACCTGTGAGGACCTTCATTAATTGAGTTCGTTTTATTTTGTACCCAAATATGTTTTTTCGGCTTATCCCATTGGCATTGAAAAAGTTATTGTTTACATTAAAATGTTATTTTTTTCTTTCATTGAGATTACCTTGCTAGTCATTGGATTTTATCGGTTTTAAACTTTTAATAGCTGAACAAAAGGGGTTTTATTCTAATGTTTACTTAACACTAGTCTGGTCATAAACAAGTATAAATTTTGGGTTTAAGTTATACTTCTTTTATTGGAAATACATATCAAATTAGGGCGTTTCATAGATAGTTGATATATTTTCTTCACTTGCATGTAGTTATGTTCGGTATTATCGAGAACTTACTGTGTTTGAAGTTCCTCGGCAGGAAAATCCTGTAGAGTTTGAGCCAATGTTGTCGGTGTGAACCTCAAAAGTTGTGGGTGTTTTTCCCGCCGATAAAGCTGCTGGCAAGATGGGTTGGGGTTGGGTAGAATGGTGTGTAGGGCAAGGTAAGGATGCTTCACTTACAAAAGAATCATTTAGAACCGTTTCTTTCTTTGGGATCTAAATGTGTTTTTTTCGGCTTATCCCATTGGCTTTGAAAAAGTTCTCTAGTTTGTTTCTTTGTACTAGGAGCATTCTTACCATTCTTTAAACATTGGGCAGTGAAAGATATTTTCTTGGATTAGTATTCTGCTTCTTGTGGTGTTGTGTGACACTCCTAGACTATGTTATTTCCTGTTAACACTGTCTTTGTAGGACAGGATGTGAGAAATATGCTGTTTCTGCAGGATACCCTGAATTTACCAGTTTACCGGAATCATATCAGAAACATAAACTCTTATGTTACAAAATTGTAATGGATTAGTTGATGCGCATTCTGTGTTTTTTCAGTTGTAAATTTGCAGAATTGTTGAATGTTGATTGCTCGAGAAGAGTCTTGTGAGTGAATTCTATTTCTTAATATATCTGATTATCGTTTTTGTTGTTGATTTAATTAGCAGATGGGGAGAACTAAGGAGCAGGCAACATTAACTCGGTATCCACCCTGTCCTAGGAATCCTGCTAAATTCAATGATATAAACAAAGCACTCCAGGAAAAAGGATATGGTAAGGCTCTGAAAAGAAAACCTTGGACGGGTGTGACATGCCCTGTCTGTCTTGAGGTTCCTCACAACTCGGTCGTCCTCCTTTGTTCATCTTACCACAAAGGATGCCGTCCGTACATGTGTGCCACGGGAAACCGTTTCTCAAATTGTCTAGAGCAGTACAAAAAGGCATATGCCAAGGATGAGAAAAGTGACAAACCGCCAGAGCTATTGTGCCCGCTTTGTAGGGGTCAGGTGAAAGGCTGGACCGTTGTGGAAAAGGAACGTAAGTATCTGAATTCTAAGAAAAGGTCATGCATGAACGACGAGTGTTTGTTTTATGGAAGCTATAGACAGCTCAAGAAGCATGTTAAGGAGAACCATCCGAGAGCCAAGCCAAGAGCCATAGACCCTGTGCTGGAGGCGAAATGGAAGAAGCTTGAGGTTGAGAGGGAGAGGAGTGATGTAATCAGCACAGTCATGTCGTCAACACCTGGGGCTATGGTATTTGGAGACTATGTGATTGAGCCATACAATGGTTATGATCATCAAGATGACAGTGACGATTACAGTGATTCGTCGGATGACGAAATGGAAGGTGGGGTATTCGAGCTTGGAGCATTCGACCTGGGCCGTCTTCAACCGCGTTCGGCTGCCATCTCAAGCCGGGGAATTCGCGGTATGATCATAAGGAACCGGTGGGCTCGAAGCAGAGGTGCGAGCAGAAGGCGACAAACATAAGATTGATGATTGGAAGCTTGGAAGGCAGATGATTCTACACCGTCTGACCAAGTTAACCTCCGAACTCTATATATCGGCAGAGGGGAAGGCGAGTGGGAACAAAACAGAGGGTTGTTGATTAAAGTTTTTAGTTAGCGGTTTAGGTTTTCAGGTTTGGAAGATTTGAGCTGTTTGTTCCTCTCTACCTTTGATTTAAAGTGTTAAAACGTTTCATTTGCTACTTTTATTTGATTTGAAAATATCTCCATTGGCTTCTTTTCTTAATTTCTTTAGCATGGTTTCAAACTGGTGACCACTAAAATACATTCTTAACAACGAACACTAAACTCCGGTCGATTTCTAGTGCTTCACAAACACAAACCCCATGTTTTGGTGACCCTAACCATACTATACCTAAAAACGAAATGAAGGTAAACCAGAATCTACTCTTGTTTAGGTCGACAATAAAGAAAATTTCAACTAGTTTTGCTCGTACTAGTTCCTCCAGCTGCCGTATTAACCTGTTTCGAGAGATAGGCTTCATAAATTTCAACGATAAGACGAGGATCCTTCTCCACGAGCTCCATATATTCCTCTCTTTTAGTAAGTTTATCCATATTTTCTACGATCTGCGACAACGCAGCATCGAGAACATGTTTCGCGTTGTGCTGGTGTGCAAAGGCATAGGTCATGAGAGAGTTATCCGGACTGAGTTTGGTAACCAAAAACCTCTCACAATAACTCTTGAGATGTTTCACTTGGTATTTCTCTGACATGACCAAAAGATCACATGCCATTTGCTCATCAAGACATGCTTCAGCTGTATAGAGATAATATACGAAAGTCCGAAGAGCGTCATAAGATACGTCGCTGATCTTGATCGTGCCGCTTAGACTCTCTTCCATTTCATTCTCAAGCATTGCTTTGAAAACTGGAGAACGACTCACCTGGTAGCAATATTCACACATATCATCAATTTCAGCACAAGTGTACAAAAACACTGCTCTTCTTCCTAAAACATAGAACACAAGAACAGACCCTAACTCTCAAAATTAGCCAAATGGTTCCTAAGTAACAACAAACCCTAATATTTTTTCTTTCTCTTTCTCTCTATTTCTAATCTATCAAATAGATTCATATCTAAACCATCAAAAACAGAGATTATCACAAGTCAATTCTACAAATTTCAAATCAAATTAATCAAATAATTTCAGAGAAATTAGGGTTTTAGTGATGTGAGAACGAACCAGAACGGATTTATGAGCGGGAATAGGAGGAGATCCGGCGTTATCTTCAGAGGCGATGAGAACAACATCAGTGAAGGATCTAGAGGTTGAACTAGTTCCATGATCAAGAGAAGAAGATAAGCGAAGGAAAGCAACTTTAGCTTTGAGGTCATCGATCTCGCGTTTGAGTTCTTCTTCAGTTTCGCCGGCTTCGACGTAGCATTCCTTGCAGGTCCCGGCGTTGCGAGGGAGGTACTCTTCTCGACAAGAGATGCATCGCATCGGCGTGTCGGTATCGGAATCGGATTCGGATCCGGTTTCGCTATCGGAGCCGATTTGGCATCGGTGGTGGTGTCTCCTCATCTGAAAACGATGTCGTTTAAGGTCTCTCTTGCGATTTTGCTTTTTTTTTGGAGTAATTAACACGAGTAGTTCGTATCCGCACTGTGGTTATAATTTTATGATATGGAATTATGGATCTATTTGGTGGTAACCAAATTAACTAAACATAATTACTAATATAGCATTTTATTTGAAAAACTAAGATGAGGATTGGAAAAATTACCATTTTTTATTAACTTATTATTAATAATTTGAGCATATATATATATATTTTTAAATGCAACATTTTAAATCTATTTTGCGTAAAACATAATTTGAATTTTTTTAAATTAGATATGAAATTAGATAATGGTCAATAGTGTTTATAGTTATAAACAAGTTGTACGACATATAATCTATATGAATATAATGTTGTATTATACTATTTTCCACGAATTTACGCAAATTAACTTTAACTTTAAAATACTAAATTCTAAACTTCTATGTAAAAACAGTATAATAAATTTTAAACTTAAAAAATGATATATATCTTTAAGCGACGACTTTTTCTCTCAAATTTACCAAAGCTTTTCATCGTCTTTTCCGATTGCCTCTCCAGTGTCCGGCGCTGCGAAAGGGCTACCTCTTAATGAGGCTTACTGTTGCTGAGGTTCTCAGCTTTCTTCTTCGATTTGGCATCAGGGTCCGAGTTTCTTCAGGCGTGTGAGTGATGGTCGCCGGAGCTTGACGGCATGGAGGCAAGTGGTGCTGCATCTTTCCATTCTGATCCAACTTGCGTGACGACGAAAGTAGATTTTTGGAGGGTTGTTGAGGTCTCTTTGCGTTTACGTCAGTTCTGAGAGCTTCCTTGGAGCTTGGTTCTCTTGCTGCTCTCAATCCGGTGATTTTGCTCGGATTATATCGGTTTGGCGTCTGGTTCTCGTATTTTCTGAATGTTGCGGGTGTGTGTGTTTGGAGCTTCGAGCGTCTGGCTCCTTTGATCAAGCGTGTAGCTTGTTACGGCTAAACTGCATAGGTGTCTTCTCATTTCTCGTGTTTCATCGATCCTGCTCTCGGTTTACTTTAAAATCCTGCTTCTCCGTTTTATGTCCAAGCCCCTTTGATGTTGTCTTGCCTTGTTTTTGATGTGTTCTTTTGTTTGCTGCCTCGTTTCGGAGTTGATATGACGCAGATGGAGTGGGTGTTTGTTTGCTCCTTGTTTCAACACCGTTGACGGCTCAGGTTCTTGGGTTACCAGTGAAAGGCTTCCTTTCGTTTTAGTTTCTTTGACTCGATCTTTACCGTTTGACAGCATGATGCTTCTTCTTGAGGTGTTATAATTTAGAAAACTTCAGACTCGTTTTATCGCTTCATTGATTTCAAAAGCGTCACTGCTTTTATCGATATCAATGGACCGATTGTTTTTGCTTCCATGTTTTTAATCCTTTTTTTGCCATAGGACCAAACCATAGGATCTACTTCATGTAATTCCTAAAACTTTTTCATTATATGAAATATTTACATTCTTAGCAAAAAAAAAATGAAATGTTGAAATAGTATAGAATAAAATAAAATGTTTTTAATAATTGAACATTTTTCAAAATTTGGTAGTGACGGTGGCAACAGTTGAGGTGACAAGAATAGCGATGGCGGTTTCTTCCAAAAAGTTCGAGAGAGTCGAGATGCACCACCCAATAAACTTGAGGCATGATAAGATTGAAGTCACAAAGGTTTGAACTTGAAACCAATACCGTGACCAAACTCACGCCAAATGAGGGTAAAAATAGAGATAAACTAAAGCATTTCAAGATTATACTTTCATCGAATACCAAACGAATCAGTCTATCCACCAGATTTCGTGAATGGTAATGACAGGTCCAAACTAAAGCCATCACTACTGTTCTATGAAGGAGTCCTTTACTCTGTATAAACGAGTATGAGATCTTCAACATTGAACTTGGTAAGATAAAAGAATAAACAAACCTAGGCCTAACAAAAGATAAGGAAAATTTCCAGGAATCAAAGAGGCAAAAGGCGGTCTCAGTGTCAACCATCTACTCTTTGTAGACAACATGATGATCTTTTGTCTATTTGATCCTAAGAGCTGCAAAATCCTAATGATAACCCTGTAAAAATATGAACACTCCTCAGGCCAGATGATAAATAAGGAAAAATCTGCCTATAGATTAATATAACAGTTTTATTATATGTAAATTTTAAATAATAGATTTTGATTTAGATCCAAACTTCTAATAAAATTTATAGTTGGTTCAATTGAAAGTCAACATAATATTTGCACAAAATTGAAAAAAAAAACTTATGAAACATTAAAAAAAAAAAAA
>Ga0041059_1001871_pt1 | contig 16344 bp, 16 predicted proteins | sample AraColnosormetaG_FD_56232 | JGI IMG/M metagenome (GOLD analysis project Ga0041059, IMG submission 56232) | Arabidopsis roots microbial communities from North Carolina, USA - Col MF nosort | ecosystem: Host-associated > Plants > Roots > Unclassified | place: USA: North Carolina | collected...
TGACTGCCTATGCTGGGTTTTATGAAGTTTGTTCTCCAAAGGAAGGAGAGACAGTTTATGTGTCAGCTGCATCTGGTGCTGTTGGTCAGCTTGTGGGACAACTTGCTAAGATGATGGGCTGTTATGTTGTTGGAAGCGCTGGAAGTAAAGAGAAGGTGAGGAATTGATAATCATTTCCATATTTTGTTTCCTTATGTTTCTTTGTTCTCCTTCAAAAGAATGATTAATTAGCCGTTTTACTTTTGGGGGATCCGTTAGGTTGATCTTCTGAAGACCAAGTTTGGGTTTGATGATGCATTTAACTACAAGGAAGAATCTGACCTTACTGCTGCCCTAAAAAGGTTCGGTGAACTACTTATTTCTAAGCGTTTTATGCCTATAAATGTTAGAATCGGTTTGCATAATAAAGTGGCAATACTTTTCGATTGATCTTGTCAATTGCGTTTTGACTAATCTAAGAGATATTCTCCTTTTTTCCAGGTGTTTCCCTAATGGCATTGACATATACTTTGAGAATGTAGGAGGCAAAATGCTAGATGCAGTGCTTGTGAACATGAACATGCACGGGCGTATCGCTGTCTGTGGAATGATCTCACAGTACAATCTTGAGAACCAGGAAGGTGTACACAACCTATCCAACATAATCTACAAAAGAATCCGCATTCAAGGCTTTGTAGTGTCTGATTTCTACGACAAATACTCAAAGTTCTTGGAGTTTGTGCTTCCCCACATTAGAGAAGGGAAGATAACGTACGTGGAAGATGTAGCTGATGGGCTTGAGAAAGCTCCCGAAGCTCTTGTGGGACTCTTCCATGGTAAGAATGTTGGGAAACAAGTTGTTGTTGTTGCTCGTGAGTGAAACTATGTTTGATACTTGTACTTTATCCAATTAGAGTTTGTGTGGGTGGTTTTTGTTTTATGGATAAAGATAATGTTTGTTATGGTTTCGAATCAAATAGATACAAAATTCGGTTTAGGTTCTTCTTTGCGTTTGGATTTTCTCTTTAAAAAAACATCAACTTAAAGTATGCAACATTGTTTAATCCCCCCACATTGTTTGCATCACACATAAAAGCGCAAGAAATTATGCTTAACACAACTAAGTTTGGCTTCATTAGTTTTGCATTGTTAGAATAGTAGTTTAGCAAATAAAAAGATTATCTCCTCAACTTGTGGCTTTAATAACCGCACTAACCGTAGAAGAGCTTGTATAAGTAGAGACAAATAAAGACGTTGAGGAACCAAAAACAAACATTTTCTAAAAAATGGCGACAACGATCAACAAGCAAGTCGTGTTACTTGATTACGTAACCGGTTTCGCCAAGGAATCCGACCTTGTAATCACCTCCACCACCATCGATCTTAGGGTGCTAAAGGGATCTATGACGGCGTTGGTGAAGAATCTCTACTTGTCTTGTGATCCTTACATGCGAAATCGTATGAGGAAACCTGATCCTCTGAGCCCTGCTACTGCTCAGTCCTTCACTCCCGGCAAGGTAAAAACATCTACTTATTGTTCATCGCTTAAACGCATCTATAAAAAAATTGTGAGAGACTTATGCTGTGTTGTGTTGTGTGTAGCCTATCTCAGGGTTTGGAGTGTCTAAAGTGATAGATTCTGGACACTCAGATTACGAAGAAGGTGACTTAATTTGGGGAGCAGTAGGATGGGAAGAGTACAGTGTTATTACACCAATTCCTAATCTTCACTTCAAGATCCATCATACCAATTTTCCTTTATCTTACTACACAGGACTTCTTGGTATTGTTAATCCCCCTTCCTCTAGGCCTTATGATCCGTTGTTGTTAACAACATTGTAATTATTTTCACTCTCCTCTGTTCTTGAAAGGTATGCCTGGTATGACCGCGTATGTTGGGTTTTACGAGATATGTACTCCAAAGAAAGGAGATACTGTGTTTGTGTCGGCTGCATCTGGCGCGGTTGGTCAGCTTGTAGGACAATTTGCTAAGTTGATGGGTTGTTATGTTGTTGGAAGCGCTGGGAGTAAAGAAAAGGTAGGTTTTACTTGAAACTCTAGCTTTCGTAATTGGATCTTGATTTGTTGAGCTTCTTTAGGTTGATCTCCTCAAGAACAAGTTTGGATTCGATGATGCCTTCAACTACAAGGAAGAACACAATCTTATTGGTGCCCTAAAAAGGTACAAGCAAAGATTTCTTCTATCCACAAATCAAGACTAACTAATATGAAAAGATTAATTCTCTCATTTTTAGGTGTTTCCCTGAAGGCATTGACATATACTTTGAGAACGTAGGAGGCAAGATGCTGGATGCAGTGATCTTAAACATGAGACCACACGGCCGTATCGCGGCATGTGGGATGATCTCACAGTACAATCTGAAGAATCCGGAAGGTATATACGGCCTCTCGCTCATTACATACAAACGAATCCGTATTGAAGGGTTCAACTGTTTCGATTACTTCCACAAATACTCGGAGTTCTTGGAGTTTGTGGTTCCGTATATAAAAGAAGGGAAGATAAAGTATGTGGAAGATGTTGCTGATGGACTCGAGAGTGCTCCTGCTGCTCTCGTTGGACTCTTTCACGGTAAAAACGTCGGGAAACAACTTGTCGTGGTTTCGCCATCATAAGTGATAAAATGAGATCAGTACGTACTTGTTCGGTAAGTGATGTTTCGGAAGTTGGATATGTCTCCGTACAAGATATGAAATTGTTGAAAAGTATATGTATTTGGTGAAGTTTGCAGAGGACGTTAGTGTTGAGTCCTTTAATTTGGTTCATAATGTTTTAGTTTCTTCAGCAACAATACAAGAGATCAGGGTTCGGTTTTGTCAATAATGTAATAATTTGTCTAAATTATGAAATAAATAAATTTATTATTAGCCTATTCCGGGTTTTTCGATCTTTGGTATGCTTTTGGTTTGATTTGGTTCAACCGTCCAATTAAGATTTTTCTCTTTTTAAACCGTGTTATAAGAAGTACTTGACCGGAAACAAAAAAAAAATCCTAAGAGAAATTGTCATTACACAAGTCGCGGTTAAGCACCCTAAAAAGAAGACACATATCTTACGACTAATGACTACAACGAATTTAGACTCTGGACTAATGCATATCCTTATATTGCTTGTTTTTTATACAATTATGTTTGTTGAAAGCCTGTTAATTGAATGTGATTCTACTTAGATATCACTTAATAAAATGTAGTCTAGTTGGTGTTTTAGATGAGAAATTGTAGGGTAATTATAACAAATCTATGCAGTATCAGCTCACTGCTCGTCCTACATCATCTTTGCAGGCTTCAGGATCAAGATCTGTCTCCAAAGAATATCTTGCAACTAAGAAAGGCACTGGCGCAGTATTTCGAATCAAATTCATTCAGGCTAGGAAGGAATGGGTCGGAGTTAGCTGAGCCGGTTTCTTTCGTGATACCATCTAAAAGCTCGAGAAACCAGCACGAGAGTTATCAATTAGCGATGTGGAAACTAAGGGATCATGTCTGTCTCTCTCCCTCTTCATCCTCCTCTTTCTATCTTTCAGACTTGTGAATTATCCACACATGTGCACATTCATCCACATGAACACGCTCAAGAACTAGTGTTCGGGTTTATCACAGGTTTTGTCTTCTAAATCTACGTCCTTTTCAAGACCAGTCTCCGAACGCGAATGGCTGAAAAACTCAGCAAAGATATGGGAGATGGTGAAGAATTCTCCGATCATTGCGGAGTAAGGTAGGACGCTTCAAAGTTCCGGTATGTTTCGGAGGTAGAAGACCTTAACTTATAGTCAGTGTCTTCATATTGTAGACTTGCTCATTTGTTGGTCAAACCAGACTTGCCTTTACTGAATTCGTTGAACTTGAGATTTCAAGTTCTTAAAGAATAGTGTCATGAATATTTTTAATTACAGCAAAATCTCTCTGTTGCTTACATTCTCCCTCTGAATACAGCAAATTGCGTTTAAGTTTTCTCTTCGAAAGATGAAGAAATCATTCAGACTTGAGGTGGTAAAATCAAAAAATCATAAGGCATTATGTAACCTTAATTTACCGAATTGTAACATGAAGCATTTCGTCGAACATCTTCAATGCATTATGGTAACAGAATTATATCAATCGATTTCTGATATTCCACAAATTCTGAATTCTGGAACAAACAAAATAATCCAATCTACGGATTTGTGTTAAGGGAGACACTCTCTCTAGATGTTCCTTACATACTTATCTATCATCACTTGTCGAATTCCCAAATGACTCCTCCATCTTCTTTGACTTTTTTGTTGATCCAAGCTTCAATAACCATACCAGCACCGATCCCACCAAGGATGAAACTTCCATAGTAGGCAAGAGCCCTTGGCCATGGCTTTCGCGGGAGGAAGTAAGCTTCGTACTTGTCTTCAAGTCCCCTCGGTATTTGTTTCCTCGCTCTCGTCACCGTTTTCACACCACTTGTTGTTGGCTTCTTCGTCTTCTCATTCTCAGTTCCCCACTCTTCTCCTTTCCATGGATCCTTTGCTCCCTCACTTGCCATTTTGAATCGCCCAACGAATTGCCGTAAGAAATCTCAATTTCAGTTTCAACTGGATCAAAGTGGTGATCTTAGTCTTTGATGATGGTCAATTAGGGCAGTGTCACTACCTCTTCAGAAATTTTATCAAAAAATGAAGAATTGACATATATTGGGCCCAATAAAAGATCCTTTAAGCCCACTAAAGCTGATCTTAGCCCGATAAGTTTAGTTTGTGGAAGGAAAAAGTCTCGCTCACATATTCGTAGACGCATCTCGTCTGAACAAAATCTGAGAATCTTCATCGATCGCGAAATAAACACACTGGTCAACAAAATCTGGTTCGAATCTATTTTATCTTCTCGTTTCTTTAAATCAACTATTGCTGATCATATTTCTTTTTTTCTGGCTAAATTCTTAAACTGATGGAGTGATTGTAGATTTCAGCAATAATTAGGAATGGAATCAGAGTTAATATTTCATGAAGGTGGATGTCATTGTGGGAAAATCAAATGGAGAGTTAAAGCAGCAAGAAGTGTGATTGCTTGGAGCTGCAACTGCTCAGATTGTTCAATGAGAGGCAATGTTCACTTTATTGTTCCTTCAAGCAACTTTGAGCTTCTTGATGACTCAAAGGACTTCATTACTACTTACACTTTTGGGACTCACACGGCCAAACATACCTTCTGCAAGGTTTGTGGGATCACATCGTTTTATATCCCGAGGTCTAACCCTGATGGAGTCGCTGTCACAGTTAAGTGTGTCAAGTCGGGGACACTGGCTCACATCGAGGTCAAAAGCTATGATGGTCAGAACTGGGAAATGTCGCACAAAAAGACTGGTATTGCCTCGTTTTCCAAGGAGTGATATGACAAGATCAACTCAAGATGGTAATGGCTAAGAAAGGAAAAAAAAGAAGAAGATTCTGAAGCAGTCATAGATATCTCACCTTTAGAATCACAGGGAGAAACAATTTGGAAATAAGAAAGCTTTTCCTGCCTAAACCCATTTGAGAATAATGCTCAGGGTTTTGAGTCTTTAAGTCTTGTTCAAATCTACACCTGCAGATACCTGTGTTGATGATAAGTTTTTATGATATCATTTCTTCTTGTTACCTGCATCGGTTCCAGCTAGTTTTTTTCTCTGTTGATGCTCTGCGACTTTGTAATCAATGACCTCTCTGAAAAGGTTTGCGTCCAATAAGCAGTTTGCGCTTCCATACACAGCAGCTTGAACGCTTGCCATCAATTTCGCGATTTCTCTACCCGAAAACCCTTTTGTTTTGGCGGCAGCTTCTTTCAGGAGATCCTCAGTAACGCCTTTTATCTCAATTGTCTGCTGCTCTTTTTTGAAAAGGCTTTGGAGCAAACCCGGCTTTTTTAGATTCGTCTTAGATATGTACTTCTCTAGGTAGAGGTTTAGAAGCTTGAAGCGCTCTTCTTCTCCAGGCAAGGGGAATTCAAGAGTCTCATCGATACGGTCAGCCACTGCTGAGTCTAGATCACCAGGTCTGTTTGTGGCAAGCGCTAGGACTATGTCTTTGGACTGGTCACCCGTACGGAAGAGGAGGGCATTTAGTGCACTCCTTTGGGCTTCGCTCATGTATGTTTTGTTCCGCCTGTCAAATTTGCAATCAAATCAACACATTAATAACTCAAACGCCGGAGTTAAGTTTAATTATCATCAGCATCTGATTTGCGACTTACTCGCACAGAAATGCATCGGCTTCATCGATGAAGAGCAACAAGCCTCTCTTAGATTTTTTGGACCAGTCAAACAGTTGGTGTATCTTTGTTACAGCCTGAGCTCCAAGTGGAGCAACATCTCCACCCGTCATCAATGCATAATCTAGACCCTGAATGGTAACAGATCAAAGTACGTAAGTGATTATTGAAGTAACAAGCCTGAGACTCTACAATTTTAATGCCCATGTATAACCTAGAACTAAGATCTTGATCTGAAAAATGCATTACTCTTCATACATGATATAATAACTGTAAGCATCAGAAATGTAGGGAATACATACAGATCTTCGAGCCAGCTCTCGGGCAGCCATTGTCTTCCCTGTTCCTGGTGGACCGTAGAAAAGTATATTTCGGAAAGGTGCTTGGTGGGCTTTTGTGTTGGCAGTTGCATTAGCTAGCTGTTCGATTCTCTTTTCAAGAGCAGGGCGCAAGATAACATCACCAAACCCTTTTCCAGTTTTGGAAGTAGACTCCTTACCACCACCCCGCAATGTGGACAAGACACGAGAAGCAGAACCAGACCAAGGGTACTTTCCTCTCGATGATTCTCTAATTAGAGAAGGTTGTCCTAATATTCTATCTACGTAGCTCCAGATAACCTTGGCACCTTCTCTGCAACAAGCAATCTATAAGATGACTGAGTTCCTCAACCTTTAACGACAAGAACTCATGAGTGGCACTTTTTCTCAACCATTTTTAGTCTTTACCTCGTTGTGTAGATCCCAGCTGCAAGAGCGGTTAGACCTCCAACAGCAACAATTAGCTTATTTTGATCTGTTAGAATGGTACGCAACCCCCCTAGGAAAACGGGTAAAGAGTCAATCATTTATTTAAAAGTGTAGTCATAGAAGTATTTAAGAGAGTCACATGCCTATTATAAATACTTCTAGACTCTAATTACTACCAGGGTAAACTGCCACAGGAAAGCTTCTACAATGAATGAAAAAAAACGATAGAGAGATACTGTTTATCACTAATGTCTGACCTCCAATATGATCGAAGGTAGTATTGATGGCAGAAACCCATTTCTCTCTTTCTGCATTTGCACGATCAACAAGCATTCTCCTGTTGACATCCTCAGAAAGCTTTGATTCACGAGCTCTCCCTTCAGCTTCTGCCATAGCTTTGACCCTGATTGTCTCACGTTCAATCTCAGCTTTCTCCCTCTCTGTCTGTCGTCTCTGGGCTTGAATCTCTTCCTCAGTAGCTCGTCGAGCTACTTCCCGCCTAATTGCTGATTCTTCTTGCATTTTCACAAGTTCTTGGTTTCTTGTCCTCTGGGCTTCATTCTCAGCCTGTAACAAGATACACAGCATAAGTTGTTGGAGAGAATAAAATTTCCCAATGTTAAATAAATAAATAAAAAGTATATGTAGAATCGCATGCCTGCATCCTTTTTCTTGCTAACTCATCTTCATAGCGGGCCATCTGTGATTTTGTTTGTGCTTGGTGCTGAGCAAGTTTCTTCTGTTCCTCATATATCACCCTTTGCCTCTCCTGCGAAATGGAAAATGTCAGGAACATAACTTTACAAAACAAGAATCTTCAAAGTAAAATAATGAATGATGCAACAAAAATGTAACAGCAACGGATATAGTTACAATGTCGCTGCAAAGTTGATTCTGGTAGGTTCTACGAAAGAACACCTATACGATATAAGTAACTAAAACACAAAGATAGATAGCTTTAAACTCACAGCTTCAGCTTGGGATTGCATAGCTTTAAACTCCTGCGCCTTAGCGGTAAACTCAGCCTGCCTCGTCTCTTCTCGAGTCTTAATACTTTCAAATACCTATCAGAAACCAAATCATCAATCGTGAGGCCAAGCATGACTGATAAACACAGGAAAAAAAAATTGACATCCATCCCAGAATACTACTAGAGAAAACTTAATAGCTCGAACTTATCTTCCATTGGCTACACCATACACAACTCTTATCTACTTGAGAATCTCTAGTCGGAAGTATCTATGTATAGCTTCTATAAATAACAGAATTGGGTTAGTTCTTAAGACCTTTTTGGCATGAGCTGAGTTGTTGATCCCTTTCAAGGCCTTTGCTCCTCGCTCCAACGCTTCCGGATCAAACCCAGCTGAAGTTGTTCTCGGATTATTGTTCCGAATCCGAGGAGGAGCATCAGATTCTTCGCCAGCAACAGACGGTTCTTTCCCAGATTCCGACGCCGGCGGAGTAGAACCTTGCTGCTGAGGAATCGAAGCAGACGGAGAAGTGGAGAAGCCAGAGAAAGTGAAAGGTCCATCTGCAGCAGCGAATTTCGACGGCGCGAGAGAAGCGGAGGCAGCTAGGGCTGAGATCACACCAATCGCAATTTTCTGAGCCATTTGTCTCCTCGAAAGGGAATGAGAAATGAAGAGAGAATAGACTAGGGTTCTTACCGATTTTAAGGGGATTTTAAAAATTGGTGTAAAGAGGATTTAAGAGGACGAAATTGGCTTGATGAACAAGAAATTCGAATCCATAGAAATGGAGGCAGAGAAAGTTGCCAAAGGTTTTAGTAGGGTTTCTCTGCGAAAGGAAAGGAAAACAAAAGACTTTAGATCTTGGGTCGGTTTTACCCAATTGTCTGGATACTTGACCCGAATACCCGACTCATTTGATAGACGTTTTAAATAATTTTGTTTCTTGTTTTTAACAAAAGTTATAATTTCATTTTAGAAAAATAAGTTATCATTTTATAAAGTTCAAATTTTTTTAGTGTATAATTTGTGTGATTTATTTTTAAATATAATATTGTTTTATTAATATATACCATAATAGATAGTATCATGTAAAACTTGTAAGCATAAGTTTATTATTTATATCTAACCAGGCCGAGTACAATGAAAGGGTTGTCAGACAAATAATTTTGGAGGAAAGTCTCTAAAGAAATATTATAAAGGAAATTTAAAAACTAAACTCATAATTTAACTGATTGTTACAATAAGGTTCATCGTTTTTTTTCTTTTACATGTATATAGTAAATATAAACTATAACAAGAGAGTACTATTACACACAATGACACAACGTAACTAAGTGTTATATGTGGTATGTGCAGTATTATACTTCACATGCCGATCAAACTCGCTAATAATCCAAACAAAGGAATAACGATCGAAGTCAGCATTTTCACGTCATGGATGCTAGGAGAATCTGATTTTGGCTGGCTAATCGGACTGCTGACTGGAGGAGGAGCGGTAAGAGTATGATCAGCAGGACGAGAACTATTTTGATCACTATTGTTATGACTATTTTGGTCACTATTGTTGTGACTGCTAGGGCAAGAAATGAAGGGTAATGTGTGATTATTTCGAGGAGAATCGTCGTCGACAGTACTTGGAGATTGTAGTATACCGTCGATTCCATGACATTTGATAGAGCCTAAGCTACATATGTTGCGGCTTATAATCTTGACGTTATTGAGAAAGTAGTTTGATCTTCCACCATTGGAGATCTCGAGGGTGTAATGTGGTAAAGAGGAAGGAACAATGGAGCCATTGGGGATGAGATTAAGGTGCTCGAAAAGAAGAGAAGAAGGGATTGAGTGGCGAAGCAAGAACTCGGTAACCGAATCTTGTTGATTAATAATGTTTGATGTAGAAAGGGTTTTGTCCTTTGGCATCAAGAATGTGACATTGGCTAAGAATCGAGGATTTACGGATGGTAACATGTTGATGAGCATCACAAAAGAGAAGTAATTTGCTTTCTCCATTTCTTCGATGGCGATAGAAAGTTCATGGTTGTTAGGCACATGAGGACTCTTTTGGGCTCTTGTTGATGATGTTACGATGATGACTAACATGCAGAAGGTTATCACATGAGTTTGAATAGCTCTCATTTTTGTAACAAGAAACTTTCTTGTTCTTTTTTGGGGTTTTTTTGGAGATTAGATTGGTGGGATACTTAGATATAATCTCTCATAGTTAGGTGAAGAATTTTGGTAGGTGATAGATAAGGTTTAGCTTTGGACATGCGTGTGTTGTTTTCCCCCAATCGAGTGGTCATAAGGTCATGGTATCCGCATGGTGAACGAGTTTGTAGATAGTTTGTTCAACTAGTATAATTTGTGATATTTACTGTGGATAATACTATAGATCACCAAAACATAACTTCTTAATTATTCCAATTTATTAATTTCTAATATATTTTGTTTCATTTGACAATAATAAAATGTCGAAGAGGATTTTTTTTTTGAAAATATATTAAATAATATATATACGTTTGCCTATAAAAAGACCCTAATAGAAGAATTTGGTTGAATCAATAATCACGAACAAGTAACTAATAATTTCAATTAGAAAATTTTGATTAACGTTCTATAATGTGTTTCTTGGAACTTTTATATAAATAATCCATACGACTATCGGTAAAGTTCTTTCCTCTAAGATCTATCAAACGACATGCGTTTAATCTCAAAATACATAAGATTCTTGTTCAAAAATTATTCACGTACCTGCACCCATAAATCGACAATGCGTTGCATAATTCATAATTGCATTCGCACATGGTTGTCACGTTGAGTCATGAAGATTGAAAGACACGTCTAAATTTTTTCATAAGTATTAAATTTCTCAATAATGTATTTCATATAAAACTATTGTAGGAATACCTATACCCTAACATGTTTCATAAATTAGATTTAGCTTGCGTGTACGACTTTTTCTCTATGAGAATTCTTTTCATGTACTAACATTTTGTTTTTATTACAGTTTATTTTGATTTAAATCAGATATGAGTCCACCCAATCTTGTTCCATGAACTAGATATAGCTCGTTTTGTTCGACTTTTTGGGTAGATGAGTCACTCTCATGTTTTACTTCATTTTTTTTTTGTTAGTTTGGTTTCAATTCTAGTTATTTTAGATTTAGAAAGAAAAAGAAAAACTCAAAACCAAATGATCCAAATTAAAATTCATTTCGGTTATCAAAATCAGGACTTTAAGGTTTCTTATATATGTGACATATTCCCACCATATCCATAGAATGTTGTTATAAGATTAGTTTTTTTTGATAAACCACTAGGGTACATGTGATTGTCAAAATTTGGTATCAGATTAAGTTCAAAAGTCTTCAATCAAAAACCAATTATTGAGAGTACATGGTTTTTCAAAATTTACTTATATTTGACGTTACTTTTAAATGTGAGGTTTCTAATATCTTGTAGCAAACTTATACATGCAATTTTGAAGATGACAAGATAAACTTAATGACTTTAGTAAGACGTAAAGAACCAAATATGTATATATATTCTGGTTTTTAGTACACCATTTTAGTAATAGCTGACTGTCTAGTTCCACCACAAATCAAAGGTTACTTACAAGTCACAACAAATACGACCACAGTGAAAAAATGGCCTCTTTACATAGAAAGTGGAACAAAGGTAATGAGCAAAGCATTCATGTTCATAAACAAATGATACAACAGAGAACCAAAAAAGGACAACGAGGGAAACTAAGTTCCTGCACTCGTTCAAACTATATTTAACCGATCTTTGTCCTAACATGATCCATCATCATCTTCAGACAGAAAGAAAACAAAAAATCTAATAAAGGAATATGATTTAATACAATAAAAAGACAACGAGTTTTTCTTGTTCTGTATTGTGATTTTTGACAAGAAAGAAATCAACCTATCATGGAAAACTGAAGTTTCCTCCGATCTCAGTATTACCAGCCGGTGGATTAATGGCGACCCAAAGAAGAGAAATGGTAATGGCCACAAGACCAGACCAAACATACACAATCGTTGGTGTTCTTCCTCTTCTTCCCATTAGACCTTTAGCAAATGGATAAAGATGTGCCAAAACCCAAAAACTGAAGAACACTCCTCCAATCAGTTTACTCCACTGAGGAACCACACTGTAAATCGTCCTGCTGAATCCAACCGCAATCGCTATCAGATTCACCATAATGATGGTAATCGGAGGGATCATAAGTGAAGTCCATTTCACCATGTACAAATCCGCAAACTCGTCGTCTATATCATCTCCTCCGGATTTACTCGTGAGCGTGAAGGAGATTTCGACTCCTGCTACAACTTTGAGCAAACCTTGAAGCACAGCTGCGAGATGAGCACTTGTTCCTCCAATGAGCCAAAACTGTTCGTTTCTCCACCATTCCTCGAGTGAGATTCCTGACCATTTGATCTCGAGGAGGGCCAGTAAGCAGAGAGTGATGGAGATGATGAGAAGGTAGACTAGGAAAGTGACGTTGAGCGTCTGGACGATGAACTGACCAGAGAAGAGGGAGAGCGCTGGTAGGAAACAGTATACGATGAGGAAGATCGATGTGAACGGGTAGATACCGACGTTTAAGTAGGCAATTCTCTGGAGTATTTTCATTTTCGAGCTTGCGAGAAGAGCGTTGTTACGGGAGAAAAAGATCTCCACCGAGCCAGTAGCCCAACGGAGAACCTGGTGAAGCCTATCCGTCAAGTTAATAGGAGCTGTGCCACGGAAAGCATCCCGTTTCGTCACACAGTAAACCGATTTCCAGCCTCGGTTATGCATTCTATAACCTGTGACAACATCTTCAGTGACTGAACCGTAAATCCATCCGATACGTGATCCCCACTCAGTTTTATCCTCGTACCAGCAAGAGATAACAGCAATGGCTTCTGCTACAGTCGATGCATCAAGAAGTTCTCGAGGAATGGTGAGTGCACCCGGTGGACGCCCGTTTTTAACCGCAGGGTGGTCCGCGAGAGGCCGGCCTTGGAACTCAGCAACGGGAATTGAATCAATGAGGAATGTTGAGTTACCGAACTTCTTCGGGACTAGAGAGAGATTCATCTCTTCGTCATCATAATCACTCATACGCAGAGCTCGGTTTTCTTCAGGAATATTCTTCTTCTTGCTACGAGGGAAACAACAACTCCAGCAACTTGGGGAAAAGTCCTTGCTTCGAGGCGGATTGAATCCATAAAGCGCGATTCTTCGGAAGAGACAACCGGTTCCGACATAAACCGGACCCATAAGCCCATCAAGAGCTCTCATGTTGACGTCAAAGAAGACAGTGTTGTGATTAGCATATCTATCAGATGGGTCAATACCTTCAAACCGCTGCGGAAACTGAACGTAGCAAAGACGATCCCCGCCTCTATCCATCATGAAACACATGCCTTCTCTCAGAGCCTCAGAGTTGTATATGTAATGATCACAGTCAAGATTGAGTATGAACGGTCCATTTGACATAATCGCAGAAGCTCTGACTAAGGCGTTCATGGCTCCAGCCTTCTTGTTATGATCATAACCAGGTCGCTTCTCACGAGAAACATACACAAGGAGCGGGAGTCGAATGTCCACGTCGGTTAGATCAAGAAACCCTTCGGATACTCCGTGTAGTGGTTCATCACTAGGTGGCTTCAACATCACCTGCATTGATCGATAATATGCCAAAACAAAATGAGATATTGAATAAAATAATAACATCTTGAATCTTATACCGACTTTATACCTGAATGATACCCGCGTGGTCTCCCTTGGCATGATCACTGGCAGAAGTCAACCAAGTTCCAGGCCAGTGAGTACCATCAGCCATCCATGTAGCTTTAGGAATCTTCACGGGCTCCATAGGCTCATCGTCCCTGTTCTGCCTCTGCATCTTCATGGCTTTGATTTCTTCTCTGGCATGATAAGCATCAGAACGTCGCCTGATAGAATCAGGCAAGCTGTTAACCCTGACTTTAAACTCATCAAACTCACGCTTAACCCGTCTACGATCCTTCACGAAATCAGACTTCACTTTGTTCTTGTAAGGATCTCTCTTTAAGCTAAAGTAGGAATCAGGATTCCTCGGCTCGATCGCATGTTTACGACAAAAAGGAACCCAAATGTTGGCAAAGCTAGCAGCTTCAGCCATTGCTTCAAACGTAAGAAGCGCCCCTCCATCATCAGATACATAGCAAGAAAGCTTCTCAACAGGATATTCCGCAGCAAGAATAGATAAAATGGTATTAGCAGTGACCAGAGGAGGTTCTTTCTCCGGATCCGCAGTAGAGACAAAGACATCGAATCCAGGAAGGTCGGATTTGCCGGTCGGGTTGCTGGCTGTCGGTGTTTCAAACTTTTCCTTCAAGACTTGAAGATCGGTGGCACGATTAATCGGGCATAGCTTAGGGAGCTGATCAAGAAGCCAAGACAAGGCAAACCATAGCTCACAAACCACAGACATTCCCCATAACCATACAGCGTCTGGGTTTTGATGTTTAACCCTCCAAGTCAAGAACAATGCAAGAACAACTATACGGATAAATATCAAAAGCCTGCATAGAAAGAAAAAAGAACTCTTTTAACATGTTTAGGTTTCGTAAAGTTAAACAATAACAACAAACAATAGACTTGTCTATTTTTATACCTGTATGGACTAATAACACCAGCAGGAATTTTCAGCTTCCGAGTAAGCGGTCTCCACGGTCTGCTCATCAAATCTTGGGCCTCCATACCCATACCGTCACCATCTCCATCTCCATCCTTACCGCTCCCGAAATCCCCGTCCTTTGTCCAAAAAGCATTCCCATAACCATAAGTTCCAGTCGTCTCAAATAACCACCTGTTGTGATCAAAATCTCCAGTCTGACTCCTCATCAAAGCTGATTTATTAGTTGACTTCACCATCGACAATCTTCTCTCCATCTTTGACCCGCCACCCCCAGGCAGCATAGGCCTTTGCTGACCGTTTTCATCAACCTGATCGGTCAAATGCGTGTTCTTGTACGGTTCTTTACACCCGGGGCAAATCCCACCTCCGGTTTTGACAGCATCTATGAAGCAATCCCTACAAATTTTAAAGTCACATTCACAAGGAAGAAGGTCTTGACCTCTCTCATCGCTCATAACCTTAGCATCACAGCCAGGGATCGCGCAAGACGATCCTTTAGAGCCAGCCATTTGTGGATGGTTAGGCTCTGTCTCAATAACTTTGTGCATAAGGTGAGCCCTGGTGTTGCTCTTGAAACCGCCAGTGAACATGGAGTTAGCGACATATTGCTCCTCAACTTTCTGAGAAATGGAAGGGTCCATTGGCTGGTTATCTGGAGTGGGAGGAATGTGAACTGTATAGCTCATGAAATCTTGACCGCCCAACTCGCTATCAAGATCGTCCCTCGAGTAATTGATATAGCGACCCGAGGAAGTTCTTTGAGCAAATTTGACAGAGTGACCAGCAGGTGGCCTTCCAGGCTCCTGAATATCAGAGTTGTTTGATAGATTTGATCGACTTTTATCAAAATGCTTATTAGATGCCATAGTTAGGATCTAACTTGGCAGATCCCTGCAGAAAGAAGTCAAAGACAAAATTAGCAAAAGAAGAAACAAAGACATCTTAAATTCATTCAAAAACATCAACAAAGAAACAGATCAATATATATATATCGATCTAACAACAAACTCATCATCAACATTCACACAAATGAAAAGAAAAGGTAACAATCATTGCTTACTACAACAAAAAGGCACCACCTTTAAAGTTATCAAGACGAATACACTAATTCAAAGTTTCAAACTTTCAAATCCGAGAATATCTCGAAAAGCCCACACATCTTTCTTTAAGCACAGGCTTTAGACATTTTCAGACAAAAAGAGACGATCCCACCACGAACTTATAAGAAAACAATAAAACAAGATTTGAAACTCGAGATTGCTTACAATACCTTCAGAGGAAAGGAACGCTAAGAAGAGAGAAGAAACTCAGATCTTTGAGTTATATAGTAATTAACAGAAGAAGAAGTAGAGACTTTGTTGTTAACAAATCCGTCTGAAGTATTCAACGCGGTCGTGTCGTGCCACCCAACTGGATATTATTATGAGGCATTTGATAAGAAGAGATAGTGAAAGGAAGAAGAAGAGGAGAAAAGGACTTAGTCGTGAGCAAATACTTGAGCACTCCTGCTAACTAATACACGTTAGCCGATTTATCCCCAAAATATATATTCAAAGATCTTAAAATATATATAAAACAAAGAAATTGCCAAATTTTGTAGAATCGAGACGACAAATCAAGAAGGAAGATCTCTACGATCTATTTCGAAATTTTTACTAAGGTAGAAAATTTTATGACGCGGTGAGACAGCGAAGACGAAGGTGGAACGCCGCCGGAAAAAACAAGTTGACGTAGTACAC
>Ga0041059_1001872_pt1 | contig 16337 bp, 11 predicted proteins | sample AraColnosormetaG_FD_56232 | JGI IMG/M metagenome (GOLD analysis project Ga0041059, IMG submission 56232) | Arabidopsis roots microbial communities from North Carolina, USA - Col MF nosort | ecosystem: Host-associated > Plants > Roots > Unclassified | place: USA: North Carolina | collected...
TGTCCCAAACTTTTTTTTTTTTTTTAAATGAAGAGATTATTGAGATGCTGACACTTGCTATATTTTCATTAGATATTGAGATTTTGACTTCATCTTATCTATTTATAATCACTTATTACATACAAAACAAAGTTTTTAAAAATATATATTTATATGAAAATTTATAACTTTTTAAACTATATAAATAGACAAATTGTTCATTTCATTCAAACAAATAAAAAACTGTCATTTCTACTATAATTTTCTTATTCTTCCCTCATAAACTCTTGGTTATATCCTTAATTTTGTTTGAAATAAATTCTAATAATAATCCTAGGCAAAATTCTATTAACTTTCCTTTTCCCTACCAAATTCCAACAATAATCCTACGCAAAATTTGGAATGTCCGAGATTAAGGAGATTTTATATATGTGTGTGGTGTGATTGATGATTTTTATTGTTTGTGAGTTGAATCGCATGTGTGTTTAATATTAATTGTGTTGTGTGCTTGTATCGTAATGTATTTGAAGTTTTAATAAAATGTTTTTATTTTTATAATCTGATAAATTTAGTTAAAAATAAAAAAATAAAAAACAGTTATTAAAAATATCATGTCACTTTTAATTTATTTAATTTAGTTCTAATCGATATTTTAACTTTAATTTTTGTTCAACAATTATTATTATACATCACAAAAATATAATGTATAAGAAAATAAGAAAACCAAAATAAAAGTAGTGGGGTAGAGTGTTGAATTTTATTAAACAAAAATATTGGAGTGATAGAAAATTAAGTGGATGTTGAATTGTGATGTGGAAGAAAGAGAAAATGATGTAAAGTGTTGAAAGCTGAGGTGGAGGGTGTTGAATATGATTTTACATTGTACATATCATCTTCTACACATTATGATATGGAAGAAAGAGAAAATGATGTGGAGTGTTAAAAGTTAAGGTCGAGGGTGTTGAATATGTTTTTGCATTGTACATAGTCATTTAGACTACTTGCAATGGAGGTGTTAAATAAATTATTCAACTGTTTAATGGGGGTGTTGAAAACTAAAAAAATAAACGTGGATTTTTGATTGTTGAATCTATTCAACATGTTGGATAATTTTTTTTTAGGTCCGCGCATGCACATGTCACCATTTTATTAGAAGGTGTGTAAAAACACACCCAAAAGGCAAGTAAAGCGTTTTATATTATTATTTTCTGATAAAAACAAAGAGAATATTGTGAAGCTGACACTTTTTATATTATTATTAGTAATTGAGATTTTAGAGATTTTTATCTCACCCTATCTATTTACAATCAATTATTATGTAGCAAATATATATATATTTCTTAAAAACATTTATATGAAAATTCATAACTTTTTAAGCTCTATAAAAAAAACTTGGTTAATTTCATTCGCACACATACAAAAAAACACCAAATCTATCCTAATTTTTTATTATCCTCTAATAAACTCTTGTTTTTCTTCTAAATTTGATTTTTGTGAAATAGATTCCAATAATAATATTTCACAAAATTGTACAAATTTTCCATTTTTCTATCCAAATACAACCAATAATTCTATCCAAAATTCTACCAATTATCATTTTCCTTATCCAAATCCTAATAATTACCAAATTTAAAATTCATCTTTCAACCAATCTTAAAATATCTCAAATTATAGTTTTCTACCAAATTTTTCTATGCAATCATTTGCTCCAAACTATCATATGGATCGATGATGCCATATTCATCTCAACCACCTCCTGAATTTCTTGGATTTTCTACACAAATGACTTTTGGAAGGATGAGCGATACTAATGAAGACACTCCAAATAATGATGATTTAACTTCTACGCTCGGAAAAACCCCAAATAGATAACTGAGCAAAATTTGGTGTTATTAGGTGGATGGATTAAATATGGAATAGACATCATTGTTGGCAGAAACAAAAGAGTGAATCATACTGGGATAAAATTGTTGAGTATTGTAATGAGCATTGCTCATTTGATCCTCCACGTGATGGAGTTTCGTGTAGAAATCATTTCAACTATGTGAACAAAATATTAGGCAAATAGATTGGCACTTACGACAATGTTAAGCGTATGCAACAAAACGGGTGGCGGAGAATGATTTATCGGCAAAAGCACATAAAATATATTCAAGTGGTAAAAATGGGCATTTCAATTTTATGTCAGAATGGCTTGTTGTCCGTGATCAACCACGTTATGGTAGTCAGGTAAGGGGAAATATTGGGTCTGGAAGCAATGGATCTAAGAGAGTACACTATAATGATGCAAGTGACTCAAACTCTGTAGGATTTAGTGTTCATCCCATAGGAAGGGATGCAGCTAAAGAAAAAGGGAAGGGTTCAAGCTTGGAAGTCGTTAATGAAAAGTGGAATGAATTCAAGCAATTTAAGGAGCAGGAGTTGGAACAATTGGAAAAATAGCCAAAAAACATAAGGAGGCCAACCAATTGATGAAGATGAAGATGTTTTTGAAGCTAGCTGAAAATGAGCATCTAGATGATCGGAGCAAAGAGCTGTTTGAGAAGTTGAGCCATGAACTATTTGAAAATTAGTGGTTGTTTAGTGTATGTCTACACTTTGTCACTTTCTAATTTAATGTTTATGTTTGTCATGTATGTTTCAGTATTTTATCACTATGTGCAATTATGGTTGTTTGTCATTTCGTGCAATAATATTTGTTTGTCTGTATTCCATTATTTTCCAACAATGTAACATATCGATCACTTTTGGCTTTTCATACGAGAATCTAATCCTTATCTTTTAGTTTTTCGCATAATCCTTATCTTATCCCTATCTATTGGATTTCAACCACATGATCTTCTAATCAAATCCGCCTCTTATTCTTTTCTTTCAGCCATTCGATTTTTTATAAATAGGAACTCATTCTTACATTGATGAATTACTATCACAAATATCATCTTACTAAAATAAAAATCCAATGGATCCATCAGAATTTCCCTTCGATATCGAAGCTTACAAAAGACAATTTCATATCAAAGAGAGGTATATCATCAACCGGTTTAGAGAGCGTCACAAAAAAATTGAAGAAGATTATCCACGTCGCAATAAAAGAACATATATCAAGAGGGATCATGTAGCACCAAACTAAAGGTTGATTGACAACTACTTTGCTATTCAACCTACGTATGATGATGCAATGTTTCGACGGTGATTCCGGATGCGAAAACATGTTTTTCTTCGAATCGTTGGAGCCTTATCAAGAAATGACGACTACTTCACCCAACGTGTTGACGAAACAAATAAAGAAGGTATATCTCCACTAGCAAAATGTATCACGGCCATGCGGATGTTAGCATATGGTATGGCGTCAGACACGGTGGATGAATACATCAAAATAGGAGGTTCTACAACATTAGAGTGCTTGCGTAGATTCTGTAATGGAATCATACAATTGTACGAGCAAGAATATCTTAGAGCTTGTCGCATCTGGTCCCCATCTTTTTGTTTTCTACTGCGTTGAATCCACGTATGATTTTTTGCTTTTTCAACACCCTCATTGTAAGAGTTCAACAGTTAAATAAATTATTCAACATCTCCATTGCACATAGTTACATATGTCTTTTTTCTTCTCTCATTACATTTCCAATGGAGATATTGAATCTTTTTTTCAACAGTTGAATACCTACAATGGACTTGTTGAAAAAAACAAAAAGATGAGGTGGATTAAAATTTAGTTGAATTTGTTCAACATGAAAAAAACCTAAAGTGGAGATCATGAGATGTTTGTGAGCTAGTAAAAAATTATATGCATTTTTAGATTTTTTTATCTCTCTCCTATTTATTTAAAAATCAATTATTTTATACCAAACAATTTTTTTGTTTATATTTTTATGTCAAAATTCATAATTTTTAGTTTTCTATAAATAGAGATTTGATTTATTTAATTTGAAGATATTAAAAGTTCATTTTCTTAAAAGTATTAAAAGTCATTTTCTAATAACATTTTGTTTATATCTTTTAAAAAAATCTTAATAGATCCCAACAATATTGTAGTTATGGCCTTCAAATTATGTAGTTTTTAATCATTTTAATTTAAACTCAATGGATGAATCATTCATCATGAATGTTATTAATATATAGTTACAAAATTATAAAAGAAAAAAAATAAGAAGTAAAAAAATGGTGGGTAAGATGTAAACTTATTAAACAAATTTAATGTAAAAGTTTAAATTAAAATGAGTATTGAATTATTATGTGGAAGTGAGAGAATATGATGTGGAGGGATAAAAATGAAAAAGTAGGGTGTTAAATTTGTGAACCAATGTACATGAGTTGTTTATAATAAGAAGTCCATTTCATTACTCTCTTGTCACTTTTATTCTTTATTTTTATTACTTCTAAAATATTATAATATATAATATTCAATAGTGATGAACTTTTTGGGTCCGAATAGTAACATCATATTTTGTTGTGTGAGAAAAGCGGTTTTGTAATGCGGTATGGTTCAACTGCGATACATGCGGGAAAAACGTATTTGCGAGACAAGTGCGGTTAGTACACAATAATCGGTATAAAATAAAGTTTGATTGGTGAAAATACTATTTGTACTATACAATAAAATGTTTGAATTATGAATAATGTTTCTTAGGGTAATAAAGAAAATTTTCATATGTTTATAATTCTTAAATATCTAAATTGATATAAAATAACAATTTCTCTAGACATAATTATTGGTAAAAAAATTAACATTTTCAAATTCATAAAAAAACACAACACAATAAAAAACTAGTAATAAATTAAGTGTTTAACAAAAAAACTAAATCTAAAAAGTGTATTTCATATATTAATATTATTACATAAAAATGAGAAATGAGAAATGAGAACACAGAGCGAATTTGTCGAAAAACGCAACAAGTAATTTTTTTTTCCAAAATCTGATTTTTTAATGTTAAATATATATTATATGTTATATTACGAGCAAAACTAAAGAAAATAAATCATCCTCTCCATTTTTTCTTGGAGAAAAAACCCAAAAAAATTTTCATTTATTTTTTATTTGCCTGTTTAATACCTGCATTATATAATTTGCCCAAACAATATTTAGGTTAATTGTTTTTCTCTTTAAAAACCTTCATTTTTTTAATTTGGCAAAATCAGACATCCGACTTAACGGATGTTAACCTTTTAACGGACGTTCTAACTATAGTTAAAATTTAACTCATGGTAATTACAAATATATATACAATCTATTTTCTATATTTTGTAAATATGTTACCTTAGTCTAGTGGTTAAACACAGATTTAATATTCTGATACACCAGGGTTTGTAACCTTCATACGACGTTTAATATCTCTAAGTTCTCATTTCTCATTTTGATATAATAATTTTTTTTTAACACTTAATTCAATATTTTTTTTTTTGGTCAAACACCATGTTTTCATTCATTCAAAGAAGAACAAATACACATAGAAAGGTTTAAACAAACCAAAGTTTAGAACAATAGAACAACAAGCATTCCCCAATGCCATAAAAAGAAAAGAGAGGTTCATCGATTTTGAAACCATGAGAGCTATGCGACAAGGGCTTGGAGGCACATTGAGACAAGTGAGATCACGGTGAATCGAGAGCTCATCCTCGACAGAATCGGAGGACGTTAAAGTAGTCATAGTCGATAGACATTTTTGAAGTTGAAGAAGGAATCAATGCTATGCTTCTCAGTGGAGTGAGATGAGTTACCCAAGACAGTGCAATAACAATGATTTGGGAGACTATGGTTCTATAGTCGAATAAGGATAGCTTTGAAACCCAAAGCAAAAGGTTTTGATCTCTTCGGTAAATCCCATCATGATCTTTGAACCCTAGGATCTGAATGAGGGAGATGGTGGTGAGGTTAAGATACTTGAGAACGCCAGAAGAGCTGCATGATGAAGTGTCGACATTGACCAAACGTAGCCCAATACCACAGTTCATACTCCGACAAAGCCGGTTTGAGATAAGTAGATCAAAGTTCTTCAAGATTTTGGAAGCAAACCACAAGACCCTAAGACTAGCTAATACCAGGATTCGTAGAGAATATATGCAATGCCAATTCACCAGAGATGTTACCTCTCTCTCATGGAGTCCACGACCATGGAGTAAAGGAAGACGACTCAAGCATTGAATTGGGCTTAACATAATGGTTTTAAAAACTGACCTGGAGATATTAGCCTTAGAAGTTTTGGACAAGGTAATGGGCTTGGGCTTTCTTTGAGAGATAAGGCCCAAAATTGAAACTAGGTCCAATGGGGAAAACCCTAGTTTCATTTTGGAGAGCCAAGACGGGAGAGGGGTGCGGCGGTTGTCCGATGCTGGCGAAGAGATATGCGGTGAATAGATCATCTCCGATGAGAGTAGAAACAGCGGAAACAAACGATGACCGTAGTCCAAATATAAGGCAAAGCTCCATAGATGACAAGCCTTTCCGGTGCGAAACTTCATATACCCAAATGAATGGTCACCGTGCGCCGTCGACGCCTCCTTCAAGCAAGGTGCAACTGACGGTTCAAGCTGGTGTGAGGATTCTTCAAGGTTGTAATGAATTTCCAAATAATTGAAGTCCAAACTGATGGATTTAGGAAATAATCTTCGATTAAAATCGGAGGTTTCTGGGCATATAGATCTGTCAAAGAAGCTGAGATGCAGAGGTAATAGAAGGGCTTTGTCAAATCCCTCCTCTTTCCTTCTTCGATTAATGGGAGAGAGCGGCCCAGATCCAAGGTGGGAAGAAACAGATTGAGTAAAAGTGTTCGAGATGGGTTAGATTAAGGAACAAAAGAGGGGAAAAACTTCAAAAGGGGAAAATTAAAACAGAAAACTAAAGATGAGAAGATTTGTCGAAGAAAGAAGAAGAGAATAGGATCCCGACGCCGGTGAGAACAAGCTACACTGGCGTCGGAAAAAGGTTGAAGGGGAGCTGCCTCGATAGTTGTAACTGAGAGAGAAGACGATGGCTTTGTTGAGGATTGACTCTCTTAATTCAATATATATGTCAAATAATTTTAATATAATTTTAAAATATGAAATACACTTGTTAGATTTAGTATTTTTTTTGTTAAACACTTAATTCAATAATATTGTGTTGTGCCTATTTATGAATTTGAAATTTTTAAATTTTTTTATCAATTATTATGTCAAAAGCAGATTGCGACTTTTCTCTCTGAGAGAGACTTTTGGAGCGATCTTCGAATCTTTCTCTATTTCTTCCTTTTTTCTCCAAATCGGAGTGTGTTTCCGACGGAAAACCCCGTTATTAGGACAGTTGATTCCCACGGTTTCTCTCTGTCACATTTACTCGGTGGCATTTTACCTTTTCCATGTTTTTCGAGGGATAACCGTATAGAGAAACCGCCATGGATTGACTCTTATATATCTGTCGGAATTTTATCCATTTCCTGTTCTTCAATCTATCCCTACTTCTATTCCAAAAACCCATTGATCTCTGATATCACAACAATGAGTGATAACGTTCGTAAGTCACTACAAGATATCAATTTAGGGATTAATGATACGCCAGTTGCATTACCGCCGGAATTGTGTGGAAGAGCGGCCACCATCAACTGTTTCTCCTTGATTGTCACGGTGGTTAACCCTAGAAAGCAGAACCTCCTGGCGGTTGCGGGATAGATGCCTAGGATTTGGGGATTTGTAATGAATGTCGTGGCAGGATAATGGGCAACAACAAAGTTCTTTTCATTTTCAACACGGAGGAATCACTGAAACTTGTTCTCCAACGTGGACCTTGGGCTTTCAACGACTGGATGATAACAGTCCACTGGGGGTACCCCATTCTATACGTGCGTTCTTTTCTACCTCCTACATGAAACCAAATATTAACCACACAAATATTTGTATGATACCAAAAACCAATAACGCAATGACTCTCTCAGATTATAGACCCATTGCCTTATGTAGTGTTCTCTATAAAATTATTTCCAAATGCTTAGTTAATAGACTCAAACCTCATTTGGATTCGATTATTTCGGATTCCTAAGCTGCCTTCATACTTGGGAGACTAATCACTTGTAATATAATGATTGCACATGAAGTAATGCACTCTTTAAAAATACAGAAAAGAGTATCCCAGAACTATATGGCAATCAAAACATATGTTACTAAGGCATACAATAGAGTAGAATGGAATTTTTTGGAAGTAACAAAGAAACTATTTGGTTTTTTGGAAAAATGGATAGAGTAGATTATGGGATCTGTACGATCAATACGATACTAAATACTTGTAAATGGTTTACACGAAAGTATAATTAAACAAGGAGACCCACTTTCACCATATCTTTTTATACTCTGTGCGGATATCATGAATCATTTGATAAGAACAAAAGCTTCTACTAGAAAATTTGGGGGGTCAGAATAGGCAATGGAGTCCCAGCGATTACTCACCTACAATTTGCGGATGATTCCCTTTTCTTTTGTCAAGCTAATAATCGCAATTGTAGTGCAATAAAAGAAGCATTCGAGGTCTATGAATATTATTCGGGACATAAAATCAATACAAGCAAATCTCTCATTACATTTGGGTCCAGAATCAATGGGAATCTCCAAAACCGACTAAAACAAATACTTGAAATACCGAACCATGGAGGTGGTGGAAAGTACTTGGGGTTATCAAAAACAATTTGGGAAAAAAAAAGAAATGTTCACCTACATTATAGATAGAGTAAAACAGAGAACACAAACTTGGAATGCAAAATATTTATCAACTGCAGGAAAAGAGGTTTTGTTAAATCAGTAGCTCTATCTATGCCTGTTTATTCAATGTCTTGTTGTAAGCTCCCAATTGGCATAGTTTCTGAAATTGAATCACTACTCATGAGATTTTGGTGGGAGAAAGGCAATCAAAATAGAGGCATCCCATGGATTGCGTGGAAACGACTTAAGTACTAAAAAAATGAAGGAGGACTCGGGTTCAAAGACCTTGCTAAATTTAATGATGCTTTACTTGCTAAACAAGCTTGCAGGCTCATTAAACATCCAACTTTATTGTTTGCAAGAATTATGAAATCTCGGTACTATAATTATTGTCAGCTACTGAACGCAAAAAAAAAAAGAGATAAACAATCCTATGGTTGGGCATCTATATTAGCAGAACCACAACAACAACTTCTACTTTAAAGATTTAATTTCCAGCCACGGTACATACAGGTTTTGAAATCATAATTTGATCCCAAACCTTGTCCATCCTGACGATCGGAATTCAGTAAAACAAATGCATATCCTTAAAACCATAATACCAGACCAACTTGTTTCGCATTACCATAAAACGGGAGAATATACCGTTCGTTCAGGATATTGGCTAACCTATCATCAATACATCGCACAACGCCTATTAGCTCACTAAACAATTGTATCTTGACTTTTTAAATTCATTAATATAATCCTATTTTCGACAAAAAAAGATAGAAATTGTTAATTTATATCAATTTGTATATTTAAAATTTATAAATATACGAAAATTTTCTTTATTACCCAAAAAATCATTATTCATATAATTCAAACATTTTATTGTATACCGTAAATAGTATTTTCACCAATCAAATTTTATTTTCTACCGCTTATTGTGTACTAACCGCACTTGTCCCGCAAATACATTTTTCTCGCACGTAGCGCAGTTGAACCGTACCGAATTACAAAACCGCTTTTCCCAAACAATAAATTACGCTGTTACCATTCGGACCCAAAGACTGCTTTGTTTTGAAATGGGGTCCACGGTATAATCCGTTGGACAAAACCGTAAACTATTTTTTTAGAAAAAAACACAAATTGGATTAAACAAAAATAGTAATCGGTAACACTACTGCGGTTTGATAGTAATTTTCGAAAACTTCTTTTTACAAATTACCATTCACCACCTAAGGCAGTGAATGGTGACTTTATAATTTGCGGATTTCGAAAGAAAATGTGAAAAACGCACTAATGTCATAAATTAGACATATTTGTGTAATTTTTTTTTTACAGATAATTCCGCACACACGTTTCAAAGCATACTATGGATAAAGAAAACTCACTCTACTATCGTTCAACAGATATTTTGCAACGGTTCACTAAAAAGGAAAAATGTTTATCAGCTACATGAAGTTAAGCCAACACATCGCCATACATGCAGACTTTAAAAATATTTTGTTAGCTACACGAAGTATTGACATCACATACGGACATACACGAACAAACAGAAGTCATGTTGCCAACACCATAAGCATCCTACTTTGACCAGAATCCGGCATTGACCAGTGATGACCGGCATTGACTGATGTTTACCGGCGTTGACCGATGTTGACCAAAAAATATATTCAATTTGTTTTCTTTTAATAAACAAATAAAATCAATAATTTCTTACATAGTTTTTCCAAAAACTAATAACAAAATATACCACAAATAATATAACAAAATAAACCACAAAACATCATTTAACAAAATTTTGGTTTATACTTTTGATGATATAACTAGATTTTAACCTGCGGAATACCACGGGTCTAAATTTTATTTTAGTATAGCGACTAATTAATTTCGTAAGATATAATTCACAGTGTAATACGTATTTGTTAATTTTAATTTTTTCTATGTTTAGATATATTATTTACTATATTTTGCAAATATAAATATGATTGTTTTTTATGTGTACAATATAAATGTAGAAAATAAGTAAATATACACCTTATTAAGTTGTTTTGATGTATTTTAATTAATTTTAAACAATTAGTCTTGTAATTTTGGATTAGTCTTGTAATTTTGCATCCAGATAATTTAAATAAACTGTAAATGCTGTTCTTTTTAGTTTTTCAGGTTGTATTTTGAAATCTATATATAAAAATCTAGGAATCAATTCTTCAAGGGAGTCTGAAATATTTTTAATATTGCTTCAAAACAATAAACATATTGTGGGCTTCATCTTTAACATAAATATAGGCCCACGGATCCACATAAATAACTAAATTGTTTATGAGAATAAAAACCACAGTATATCTGAAAATAGAATTATCTACTTTGTTAGCAACATTTGTTTTGAATCGGAATGAAATGTAAAAAAAAAACAGCCATTACTCATCTCGACTGATTAATTGTTCTTCTTCTTATGTAACAGAGATGTGTCGACAATATATGTTCTTCATCTTTTTTGCAAAACTGCTCAAATCGGCAAATAATTATTTCTACTTTCCGTCTAGTTGCTCATCGTTCCTCCAACAAACGACTTCTCTATAGTTTCTGGAGATCTTTGATGTTCTAACTTCGTTATTTTGATCCGAATTCTTCCCAATTCAACTCCGATTTGATTATGCGAACTGAAAGGAAGAAATGGAGACAAACAATCAACTCAGCTCATCAGAATAAAAGGCGTATGAAGTTTGTAAAGGTGTGTATTTTTCTAGATTATTGAAATGAATTTGCAGATTTGTTTTAATCAGATTTTGGAAAAGATTTTTTGAATTTAACAATACTTGATTATAATGTCTCTATGATGGAACAGTTTAGAACAATTTTACCACTCGGTTTCTCAAAAACATATCTACCAAACATTTTGTTATTTCGTGTTCTCAGGTCAAATAGCTGATTAAACTCTAGAGTTAGATGTAGCCATATATTGCAGAGGTGAGAATCTAATCTTCTTGTGTTGCAGTACAGTTTAACCACTCGGTTTCTTAGAAACATAGCTACCAATTTTTAACTGCAAACACTTTGTTCTTTCTGTTTTCAGTTCTAATGTCTGAATAAACTACTGAGCAAGAGGTGGCCATATATTGCAGAGGTGAGAATCTAATCTTCATGTGTTGCAGTATTAGGTGTTTAAAGTTCAAGTGTTTGCAAAATTCGTTGGATATGATATCTTAGGCAATTATAGGTTTGAGTAAGTCTATAACTGATTGGAATCGTAGACTACCTTTTTAAATTGATGCAACTTGTTAAAATCGAGTGTTTATTGAATCACAAGATAGATCCAACTTGAGAAAATGGAAAACACTTGCCACAATGCAGCATGAAACCATGTGAGCATAATAGTACTTGTTTGAACTACGAGTAACAACTTTAGAATTGTTTTTGGATGCTTTCTTAGCTTATTTGGTGGACTATGACTTTGCTTGTTTGAAACTGAGTTTCCTGCATATGTAAAAACATATGTGTTTCATTAGACAGTTTGTTTGCGGGTTATTCAAACCATAATTGAATTCAAATATTATGAAGGTATAGTAAATATACCTTCTCGACTATAGAGATCACAGAATATGTGAGTAGACTATTGTCACTACATATTATGGAAAACCTCCTTGAAAACGATATTGGTAGTTTGCTTTTGTATCTTCCCCTCTTTGTCGAGAATTAGTATTTTCAAACATGTCTTAGAAGTAACCCTAGACAGCGCCACATAAAATTGACCATGAGAGAAAACAGGTTTAGGCAAGTACAATCCTACTTTCTCAAGAGATTGTCCCTGACTCTTTTTTATGGTCATAGCAAATATAACAGAGAGAGGAAACAGTCTTCTACGCATCTTGAATGTGAGTTTTGTATCTGAAGGTGTGATGTTTATTAGAGGAATATAAACGATATCATTAATCCTATCTCTTGTTATAACTCTAGCTTCCACAATATGACTACACAACTGAGTTATCTGTAGCATTGTTCCATTACAAAGACCACCTTTAGGATCTAAATTCCTAAGTAACATAACAGGAGCCCCAATCTTCAAACGCAAAGAATGGTCTGACATACCTGATACTATAATATTGTTTAAGAAATTTGGAGTGATAACATGATTGTTTAGTGAATCTGAATCTGAAGGATCTATACTATCAGCTGAAAGATAGATTCTTTCTTCACCTGTGACAAATAAAATAACAATCAAATCTTCATAAAATTAAGAAGAATACAGAACATAATTTACAAGATTAAATAATATAGAGTTAATCTAAACTTACTATCCAGATGCTCTAGCATGTACTGATTGATTGTGTTAACATCATCGTTTTTTGGAGCTAGAATAGCTCTCTTCTAAAGAATTTTGGATCATTGATTTCGTGCAGTTTAGTTGCATCTCCATATATTTCTCTACTAATAGCTTCTATAGGAATATCTGCTTCTTGAATCAACAACTCTTCAGGTATATCTATTAGCGCCTCACCATCATTAGGCTCATTGACCCTTCCATCACCAACAACCAATAACCAATCGAAAAATTCTTGGATTTCTTTAGCTTCATCAACACTTAAATCATTGTTTAAAAGCCGCATATTCTTAGTCAACTTCAACACTTTGCAGTGATCCCAAATATATACAGCATTTAGAGATGACATAACAGTTTCTGCTCTCCCTGCACCATTTATTACTGGTAGCACTTGTCTAAAATCTCCTCCAAAAACCATGACCTTTCCACAAAATACCTTATTGTCTACACGCTTGATAATATCCGAAAAGCTTTTATCTAATGCTTCAAAACAAAACTTGCTCTTCATTGGAGCTTTATCCCAAATAATGAGAGATGCTTTTTTAATAAGATCAACTAATTTATCCCAAATAATGAGAGATGCTTCTTTAATAAGATCAGCTAAATCTGATTTTGGTTTGATCTTACAAACTGAAAATTCGTCTGGATTCAAAGGTATTGAAAATCTATAATGTGCTATTCTACCCCCTTCTAACAACAAAGAAGCGATACCACTGGAGGCGATATTAAGACAGGTCTGACCTTTAGATCTTCCTACAGCAGCTAGTGTTTTCCAAATAAATGTTTTTCCTATTCCTCCAGAGCCATAAACAAAAAAAAAAACTCCTCCCATGTCATTGAATACTGCATTAGTAATCTGATCATAAATACCTCTTTGTTCAGGCGTAAGCATTTGTATCCACTCTGAATGTTTTTAATTCAGTAAGTTTTAAATTAAAATGATCTTATTGCGTTTTAAATTCAGAATTTTCATGATCTAGTTATGTTAATGAGAATAATTGTTGAGATTTTCCGTAACTGCAAGTGTGAGAAGATCTATTGAAAATATTGTAATAGGAGTATTAGATATTAGATCGTTTGATGATTTGGGAGGGAAAAGAAAAGTTTGCTACGGATTTAAACCTTGGTTAGTTTACACAGAAGATTTTGAGAATATATTGATGTCATTGAGATATATATTGTATCGAGATATTAGGAATCAAAGGTTGTTATTTGCATAATTGTAGAGATTGCAAGAATTTTGAAAGATTATATAAGAGAATATATTTGCACTCGAGAATATTAATTATGTTTACGAAATCTTGTAGGTAATATTCATTGAAACATATTCCTTAAACTTCTGCAATCCAAGATCAGGATAACATTATTCCTTAAAATTATGCAATCTAGGATCCAAACAGAGTTAAACCGGTTAAAACCCACCCATTTGAATTAATTGTTGAATTATTCCTCAAATCTTCAACATTATCTTCAAAAAAGTGCTGTAAAAATGTATATATAGACTAGATATACAAAAAAACAAAATTTAACAAGGCAGACAACAAATTCTTTTTTTAGTACTATATTTTGTTATCAAATTTTGGTAATATAACAATGTATACCATTTCCTTTTGACAATCCTTTTTCTTAAAATGTCAATGGAAGTGAATATATGGGGGAGTGAAGATGAGGGAGTGGAGATTTGATAAGGCTGAGGGAGATTTGATGAGGGAGTGGAGATTTGGAAATTTTAATTTTTATATTCATAACATCAGTATTAAATTTTAATCAAATCATAGAAAATTTTACAAATCTTATTATATAAAGTACGGTTTCAAAAATTACTAACTCACGAGATCATGATAGATGGAAAGTTTAACGATAAGATGTTTACATGTGTCATCAAAGATTTAAAAAATTTTATTCTCTAAGAAAATAGAAACCTAAAAAAAGTAAACAAATTTACATACACTAATTTTTATCTCTATATATATACATAATAATTTTTATTAATCAAAAATAAAATTAAAAACTTTGATTTTACATGCGATATTGGTCAATTAAATTAATCTAGCATTTATTAATTTAAACAAAACCATTAGTAATGATAATAACTAATTAAGAACCCACTGAAGTATAAAATAACAAAATAATTTATTTAACATTAATTTAGTTCGATAAAATTGTATTTTCAATTAATATAGTATTTTATTTGAATACCCACTGGGAATTTTTGTATAGTTATATTTATTTTTTAATATAAGAATTTTAATGCATGTAGTCATTAGAGAAACCACCAAAAATTAGGAAAATAGGGTTTAGAGGGATTGATATTTTATTATTTGTGAAAATGTTAATATAAAATTTCAATGTTTTATTCATAAATTTGAAGTCATCTAATATGAGTTTGACATTAGGTAAAACTAATTTATGAGATTATAAAATATAGCAAAACTATATCTTAAACAATTTTTCTTTTCCAAAATATTTTGTGGTTTTCTTTTTTTTGGTTCATTATGTTTTGTTATTTATTAATTATTTTCATATGAAGTAATTATATTGATTTGATATGATATACATATTATTTTGATATAAAATTTAACACTTATTCATTAAAATAATATGTGCATAATCAAAATCGGGAATATTATGATGAAATAGATAGTTAAATTGATAGCAAAATAGAATGTGTAAGATTAAAATTTTGGGTTTTAGAAAATTACTAAACAAAATACAGAAAAATATGTGTTGACTACTATTTAAAATTTAATTTTCATCAATAAAATACCGTTAAAGTCATTAAGTGTACAGCAAAATCAAAATTGTAAGATTAAAATTTGATTTTAAGCAAATTTACTAAATTAAATATTTAAAAATAGGAAGTATCATTTACTATTTAGAATTCAAATATCATCAGTAAAAATTTATAATTGGTTTTTTAAACCCGCCTATTTAGGCGGGCCTAACCTAGTGAAAAATAAATGGTTGTGATAGTATTTACTAATCAAAATTTATATACATTTATTAAAACGAGAAAGGAAACTTTTGAAGATATACAAAATTACTATAGTTTTTTTAAATTATAGTTTAGTATATTTATATTAGATGGTAATATGATTATATGAATTTTTTTTCAAAACTTAATCAAATCAATTAATTTAGTCAAATCAAAAATTATTGAAATCAATTAATTTCCATCTCTATTAAATTTATATTAAAACTCTGACAAGACAAGAACTTTATCGAATTCGTGAAAGACTTCATGTAGACCGAAGATGTTGGTCGTATTATAGTGGATTCGTTGGAGTTATGTGATGTGATCATGGAAAGCACAAAGGACATGGAATTTGATCAAGAGCTTGTAGCCGCGGAAGAGCTTGAAGCAGAGGAGCAGCTTGAACCTGAGGAG
>Ga0041059_1001873_pt1 | contig 16329 bp, 10 predicted proteins | sample AraColnosormetaG_FD_56232 | JGI IMG/M metagenome (GOLD analysis project Ga0041059, IMG submission 56232) | Arabidopsis roots microbial communities from North Carolina, USA - Col MF nosort | ecosystem: Host-associated > Plants > Roots > Unclassified | place: USA: North Carolina | collected...
AAAAAAAAAAAAAAAAAATGTTGACTAAACACATTTGGCAACCACTTTAACATCTTCATTAATCAGTCAAGAAACTATTATGGTAACCCAATTGGTGTAATAGCTGGTGTAAAGGCTAATTGACCATTCAAGGAGGAATGTTCTTTTAGGTAATTACGAGTTTGTGTATCCCTTACAGGGAACATACCTCAGATCCAAAATTCTTTTGTTACAAAAAAAATAGGAAAAATTTGATATAAAAGATATCTACTACAAAATTTGTCCATAATATTCTTATTTTTTTGTAGATTAGTCATATAATTTTTTTAAAAAACTTCAAAATCCAAATTTATCTTATTTTTCTATCAAATTTCATTTAAAAAATAAAACTTTTTTGTATTAGTATAAGTCCGTTCATTTGATTAGTCATAACTTTTGCTATAATATTTTGTTTGACTTGAAATCACTATCGTTGGAAAGCTAATTGAAACTAATAGAATTGCTATAATATTCCGTTTGACTTGAAATTACTACCGTTGGAAAGCTAGTTAAAGCTAATAGAATTGAAGTCAATATATAAACATAAAAAAAAAATTTAAAAATTTAATTTTAGGTTAAAATAACTTTAATCTATTTTCTCTAAAATAACAATAACTTAAGGGATGCAATTTATACTTATAAATTTCCAAATTTATATAACATGAAACACATGAAAAATATTTCCTCTCATAGGCTACAGCTAGCTAATATAAAATAAAATCCACGCTTTTTATATGCTTAATTTAAACTCTAATTATTAACTCTAATAAAACCTAGTTTAAGTCCACGTATAATTTCAACTGATATTCAATAACTAATAATTTATATATTTGTTGCAATCTCTGTAAGACTATCGGTTAGGTTAATCATTCAAAGATATCTTCGTTTCATAAAACAAGAAAAAAACAAAAAAAAACAAATTTTCAAAAAGAAAAAAATCTATTTGAGGAGAAAAATAGCTGTGAGAGAGAAAGCTAAAGAGGCGACGTACCACCCACCTAACCACAACCAGATCCCCAAAAGACAGAGAACTTTCTCGATACGAACGCCAAAGAGAAGAAGACGAAGACGAAGATGATGGGTGTGTTGAAGTCGGCGATTGGGGATATGTTGATGACCTTCTCTTGGGTTGTCCTCTCCGCTACCTTTGGAATTCAGACGGCGGCGATTATCTCCGCCGGTGATTTTCAGGCAATCACTTGGGCTCCGTTGGTGATTTTGACGTCGTTGATTTTCGTCTACGTCTCGATCTTCACCGTTATCTTCGGTAGCGCTAGCTTCAATCCTACCGGAAGCGCTGCCTTTTATGTCGCCGGTGTCCCCGGAGATACTCTTTTCTCCTTGGCGATTAGATTACCTGCTCAGGTTTTCTAAAGATCCAAACTTTTTTCTGAATTTTTAAACTTTTTTCAGCTTACTGTTTTGGGTTTACTTGGTTTCTATCAATATTTGTGATCTGTGATAGTTTCTTTCAAATGGGTATAGGCTTGTGTTTGTCTGCGAATTAGAATCTAGTTTTGTCTGCGAATTAGAATCTAGTTTTGCATGAATCATTGAATCCAAAGCTATGTAGTATATGCTTTTCCCGTGATTTGTCCCCACTTGTATGCCCCATTTTAGATTAGTTGAGTAGAATTCGACTTTTTTGGTACATATGAGTCTGATCTTCTGTTTTTCGTATATTCTCACCTTTGATCTGTTTAGTATAGTTATACTCAGGTTTGATATTTCTTGGAAAGAAGAACACACAGAATCAGATTCTCTTTTGTTTTTGATGTTTGTTTTTTTGTTGATGTATGTGTTTCCCACTTAATTTAAAGTAGGAAAACGAAACCTTATCTTTCTCGTCGATATGTCTTTGTGTTTTCTTTAGCCTTTTCTAGAGTTTCTTGCGTGTCCATGTGTTTCTGTGTACTACAATAACATAAATAGATAGAAAGACTGTTAAATTTGGTAACCTGATTTAGCAAGGAGTAATTTGTACTCTTTTTGAGAGTTGAATCAAGCCAGATGACTTTATTGCCTTTGGTAGGAATAGTCTTCATGATCCCTTTTTTGCCACTGTTTCTTGATTTCGACGGGATAATGTTTGAAAGGAGATGTGATATATTATATCTGTTATTCCAGGCAATTGGTGCTGCAGGAGGTGCATTGGCGATCATGGAGTTCATACCAGAGAAATACAAGCATATGATTGGAGGTCCTTCTCTTCAGGTTGATGTGCACACTGGAGCTATTGCTGAAACGATCTTAAGTTTTGGTATTACCTTTGCGGTTTTGCTAATTATCCTCAGGGGTCCACGGAGATTGCTTGCTAAGACGTTCTTGCTTGCTCTTGCAACCATCTCATTTGTTGTCGCCGGATCTAAATACACTGGACCAGCCATGAATCCTGCCATTGTAAGTATACATTTCTTGCTTGCTCTTTCAGATGTTCTATACTAAGAAGAGATTGACCCCGAATAAGTCACCTGATAAATTACAGAAGCAACTTTATGTTTTTGGGCCATATATTCACATCATTCCAACACTCTTAAACCCGAGAATTATGATTGTATCTTCAAAGATAGATGATTAATCAATATCTCTCTTGTGTTTGCAATGCAGGCGTTTGGATGGGCATACATGTACAGCTCCCACAACACATGGGACCATATCTACGTCTACTGGATCAGTTCTTTCGTAGGAGCATTATCTGCTGCATTGCTTTTCCGTTCTATCTTCCCGCCACCTCGGCCCCAGAAGAAGAAACAAAAGAAAGCCTGAGGAAAATAAAACAATTGGGAGAATACCGGTCAGATTCTTCACCGGTTTGGGCTGTAGAAAGATTCACAAAGCTGTTCCATTCTAAAATAAGGAGACCAACAACAACAAAAAGTCAAAAGTCTCCTTGTCATTGTTTAGATCCACACGCTTATTTTACAGATTTGTGCGACGTAACTTTTCTCTTTTATGTTCATAAATCATTCAGACTCTCTTCCGGTTTAGAAACATTTATGATTACATGGCTGGTTTAGTTTGGTTTATTATCGGTTCACTCTCTATTCTGGTTCTGATTTCTGACAACAAATCAAAGGCAAAAGTTGTGGATTTCCATCCACAAAATTTGGGAATTGGGCCTCAAAATTTCTTTCCAAGGGTGGAAGAAATCTCAAGCGAGATCTTTCGACATTTGGTAGTGTTACTGCGAAAAGGAATTGGGCCTGGCTAAGGCCCAACTGTATACTCTTGCTGAGGCCTGACCATAAAAGAAGAAGTTATTTACAAATTAAATCAGCCAAACATGTTGGACCAGGACTCACCAACTGTATATAAAGCCTAACAACATTTTCTCCAAACTGTAAATAGATCAAGACTCTGCTGTGTTGCAATTTTGTTCCCAGTTTCGGTCTACAGTTAAAAACTACTGATTCCCTTTGCCATAAGAGTGATCCTAATTAAACTGATTGAGTAACTCTTAAAATGGTGGTGGTGTGTTTTCAGGGATGTGAAGACAACTGATAGTGGAAATGCTTCAAGCTGCGAAGTCTGTTGTTTCCAACTAAGATTAAGAAAATGGTTCCATTCTCAAATAAGGAGAACAAAAAAGGAATAAAAAATAATGTCTGTTACCTCTATCACACTCTTCTCTGCTAGTTTCGGTTTAGTAACGTCTAGATTATCAATGTCTGGTTTAGTTTGGTTCTTTCCGGTATGTTCCTAATTTTGGTAGGATTTGTTTGGCTTGGTTTTATAGCAAGTATTTAATTAACATTAGCTCAAATTGCCCTTAATTTATTGAATTTTGTTAAAAAGTTTTGTCTAAACTTTACACTAAAATCAGCTTTTCGTGGATGTTACCCATTTCTCTTCCGTAATCGTTAAATTATGACATAACGTCTTTGTTTTGGTCGTATCGTTCACGCAAAACTTCACGATTCAGATCTGTGTGTGGCAGAATTTGAATCGAAGCATAGGATCAATCCGGTAAGCAGCCGTAACTTGCAATCGATCGCCGATCTGGATCCGTTAAAGGATCCCTCGCAGTCCTTGAAGATATCGGCGTCCTCCGCCACCGGGAACAGGATCCGTTACCGTTCACCTTCCGCTTCTGAGCTATTGGAGTCTGGACTAGCCACCGGATTATCCGGTAACCATTCTCCTACTTCCGACTCTCATCAGGGACTTGTGTCTATCGACGGAGGAAAAATGACGGCGAAGCGAGCGATCGGACGGCACGAATCCCTTGCTGACAAGGTCCATCGACATCGTGGTCTTCTACTTGTGATTTCGATCCCCATTGTGTTGATAGCTCTTGTGCTTCTGTTAATGCCGGGGACGTCGACGTCCGTCTCTGTCATCGAGTACACGATGAAAAACCACGAGGGAGGTTCCAATTCGAGGGGTCCGAAGAATTACGCTGTGATTTTTGATGCTGGAAGTTCTGGAAGCCGTGTGCATGTTTACTGTTTCGATCAGAATTTGGATCTTGTTCCTTTGGAGAATGAGCTCGAGCTCTTCTTACAGGTATTCATTGCATTTCTTTTGCTCTTCTGAAGTGTTGTTTTTTCTGATAATGGAACCTTGCCTCAGGCTCATGAACGAACTCTCGTTAGCAAATGCTAGATCAATGTTAAGCTAATATTTGATTCGGTTATTCGGTATTCAAGTTTGTTACCAATGATGCAATTGTCTTAGTTAAGTTTCTATTTTTAGTTTATAACCGCATGGGGCTCTGTTTCTATAGTTTCTTCAAATTGAAGTTGTGTGGATTTTTCTCACAAATGGGTTAAAAAACTTCACTTATGTACTTCCAACGATAAACTTAAAAGGGACGATATTAGATTCCCGTGTTCATTGTGCTTTGCTGCAATGTTTATTTTGCATTTGGTGGTATTTCTAGCTCGCAGAAATCTTTTTGTCTGAACTTTTATTGTGATATTATTTCAGCTAAAACCGGGTTTAAGTGCATATCCTAATGATCCTCGGCAATCAGCAAACTCTTTAGTAACTCTTCTGGACAAAGCAGAAGCTTCCGTTCCCCGTGAGTTGCGTCCAAAGACTCCTGTCAGAGTTGGGGTATGAAACGAGTTCTTTCACACAAAGTCAAGTAAAGCTACTAATGTGTTCATTCATTTTCATGTTAATGACCTAACTGTTTTGCTTTATATTTTTTTCAGGCAACTGCAGGTTTGAGAGCTTTGGGTCACCAAGCCTCTGAAAACATTTTGCAAGCGGTAATATTCGTGTATATGTTTTCTAAAGACATTCGCCTGCTTGCCTAGCTTGTAAACTTAAATGTAATTTTGTTTTAAGGTTAGGGAGCTCCTCAAAGGTAGAAGTAGGCTGAAGACTGAGGCAAATGCAGTGACTGTTCTGGATGGTACTCAGGAAGGATCTTATCAGTGGGTATGTTGTAGTTTTTCCATCAATTAGAGTCAGATTCATGTTAAATCCAGTTCGGATTTTAAATCTGTTGTATTATGGTTAGACTTTTGTGCCTGTATTTGTTGTATTTCTGTATGTCTCTTTATCTTAAACATGTAGTCAAGTAACAAGTTTTAATTTTCATCAAACTTCCCATTGTTAAGGTGACAATTAATTACTTGCTAAGGACTTTGGGAAAGCCGTACTCGGACACAGTTGGAGTGGTTGATCTTGGAGGGGGGTCGGTTCAAATGGCATATGCTATACCAGAGGAAGATGCTGCAACTGCACCAAAACCAGTAGAAGGCGAGGATTCTTATGTCAGAGAAATGTATTTGAAGGGACGAAAGTATTTCCTCTATGTTCATAGGTTGGTTATCTGTCATTGCTTCTGTACTCATTAGATGTTTTCTTTGTTCTATTTTACATGCTATACATAAAACTGTGTTTGATGTATCCTTCAACTTTAACGCAATATCTTATCGGCTTGCTAATTGCAGCTACCTACATTACGGGTTACTGGCTGCTCGGGCTGAGATTTTGAAAGTTTCTGAGGACTCTAACAACCCCTGTATCGCGACTGGATATGCTGGTAAGTAAAAGCTAGAATTGTGGAACACGTTGGCTATATTCTGAAGTTCTAGTACATATTAGAATGCACGTTCTGTTTCCTTTAAATCGAGTGATTCGATTCAGGTACCTACAAATATGGAGGAAAAGCGTTTAAAGCTGCAGCTTCTCCATCCGGTGCAAGTCTAGATGAGTGCCGGCGAGTAGCTATTAACGCACTCAAAGTCAATAATTCATTGTGTACACACATGAAATGCACTTTTGGTGGAGTATGGAATGGTGGAGGCGGTGGTGGCCAGAAGAAAATGTTTGTTGCATCATTTTTCTTCGATCGAGCCGCAGAGGTAATATTTGCATCACGTTTTATGTGACTTCACCAAACACTTACAGAACATCATTACTCGCCCACTAGTCTTTGAGCCATCACTGACAATAACATCAACGATAATGACAGGCTGGTTTTGTTGACCCAAACCAACCTGTGGCTGAGGTTCGACCACTTGACTTTGAGAAAGCGGCCAACAAAGCTTGTAACATGAGAATGGAAGAAGGGAAATCGAAGTTCCCACGTGTGGAGGAAGATAATCTTCCTTACTTGTGCTTGGATCTTGTTTACCAATATACTCTTCTCGTCGATGGATTCGGTATGTTACTCTTTCCTATTTTTTTCCAACTCACTAATCAAAATCTCAGTTTACATATATTTCTCCGTTGGATGACCATGATGATGGTAAGTATACATGATGGACATGCACATAGGAGGAACTGGATTGTGTTAGAATTCTGATAGTGTAGTGATGTATCATTGTCATTGAAAGCCATATTGAAAATATGTTAGAAACCAGATAGAGAACTCCTTCCTACTTGAAACCTTGCATTGTTCAAGATGTATTTTGATTTTCCAAATTAAAAATCTGTTTAATCTCAATTTTAATTCCAAAATAAACAGGATTGAAGCCATCACAGACAATAACGTTAGTGAAGAAGGTGAAATACGGAGATTACGCCGTGGAAGCTGCGTGGCCACTAGGAAGCGCCATAGAAGCAGTATCCTCACCATGAGGAAGGCAATTTTGGGTATTTGCACTAAACCTCTTATTCTTTTAGTTTCTCCCAAAATCACCCCAAGCTTTTTTTGCCTTACCTCAAATTTTTTTTATCGTCAACATCTTCCTTACTATCAATTTTTGTTACAATAATCATCTAGAGAAAAGAGTTTCAATTCTTAATATACCTATAATTTTATTTTTCTTGTAATCTAAACTGCTTACCGCATACGTAACCTCTGTTTCTTTCTTATAAAATATTTTCCTTGCGTTTTTTTTTTCTTTTGACGACTGAGAATTTGAGATTGTACTCTCTCCATGTAGAATCTTTCCTCTCTTTCTTTTTCTTTTCAAACCTACAATTATTAGGGATTTGATTGATTTTATTCCGTAAACACATATTTCCCCATGTGTATAGTCTATCTCGAACCCAAATTAGGCCATAATGTTTCCCCTTGAATTCTTTGCTGATGTTATCTGTAGATCAAAAGAAAAAATAAAATGAAAAAGTCGAAGATAAGTGTATGCAAAATAGACTTAAGAGATGAGGTTTGACCAGTCAAAGGTATTATAGTTTGGAACTTATACGTTAGATGAGCGGCCCTGTCATATAAAACTGAACTACTTTGATTTATGACCTTTTACACGCCCACCCATTTCTACTCTCATGTCACCAAATTGACTTAAATACATAATATTACTTCTCATCAACAACAGAAAGTTCATGTAAACTTACATCGGATATAGCTTTATATAGACTATGTGGATATAAGATTATTTCGTTCACACTCAATCTACTGTTGGTTTATTTCTAACAAGCAGAATTCAACAAATAAAACGTCATAGGATTAATAGTTTGCGAAATGACTAACGTTAGATTGAGTAGCCTTGAATAGCCTATTAGCTTCTAGTGTACATTGAAGGTTCGATTTTTTCAACATATTGCCAAGTATAACATGTTAGAATGAATTTTTGATACATGTGATGATAAAAACTTAGGGTAGGAAAAAAGAATAGTTTTTCGTCTTCGAGGACTTTAAAGTATAAGATGTTGATTGGTGAGTAGTTGCAAGCTTGACAAGTGGGTGTTCAAATTTCAGTAGAACAAGTAAGCGTTCATTGTATCTAACCACACTTATTGAGCAGATAAACAAAAATCTAATTTTGTTAGATATTTTCTTAATAGAAGGATCCATACCCATATCTTTATCTTTATAAAGTAGAGGAATATAAAGAAAGAGGAGGAAATAAGTGCTAAAAGTACAAAATACCATTCCTAAATTACGTAAAGAGACCACTATTCAACTAAGTTAGTACCCATCATTCGGTTCATTCCATAAACGAAAAAGTAACCTCAAAATATAAAAGTAAAAAGGAAAAATGAAGAAAATGATGTCAATTAAGATGAGCACTGATATTAGTAAATCAATAATATGTATGTTTAGAAACTTATAGATATCAATATGTCTAAATTGAAAAAAAGATTACAAATAAACAGTACTAGTCGTAGTAAATAAACCAAATTTGAAGAAATCAAATATTTAAATCTCATATAGGAATAATACAATGAAATGATCCATATATCATTTTATCATCATTTTTTGTTTCAGTTCGAAAAAATAAAATAAAACCGTTACATTCAAGTGGATAATCTCAAAACTTTTTATGAGGAGTGTGGACTTTACTTCATTCTTTTGGCATATGCTATCTTTTATGGTTTGTCTTATTATAAATTTATAATTTTTAAAGTAGGTTTCTTTAGATTTTGGCGTTTTCCAATTTTCTACAACTGTCTATTTCTCATTATTATTTTATTTACAACTTACGACTTTAGAACTTCGACCAAGACAAGGGACTTCTTCTCAAAACATTTCTTGAACATCCGAATAAATATTAAATTCTCTATATTTCATAATGATCGAGGTATATGTGCTGAAATATTAAAAAACAAGGACAATATTCACTGGTCTATATTCAAATAACTCGTCTGGTATAACTCTTTTTCAAATCAACACTAGTATTCGTCATTGTAGCTGTAACGTATATAAATTATAATTTATTTTTATGTTATTCAAACTAAACTATCCACAGAGTAACTTTTTCCTATTAGAAAACGATTATAAGCATAGATATGATTCATTTCAAATGAACATGCTCCACCTATAATTCTAGCTAGGTGCAAAATTGTTGACATAGACGAATCAAAAGTCACACGTGTGGTTGCATGCACGTTGACTATATAATCTTCCATGCTTCTTAGTTTATTACAACGTTTTAATTGGTTGATTATATATTTTAATATTTGAAGGAGACTTTTGGAGTTTCTTAACTTTGACAATCTTAGTATAACTACGTATGAGAAACTCCATTTCATACAAACCAAACCAAAAAGTCACATTTTGATCAATTTCTTGCCGAGTGTTTTATTCGAGATGTTTTGAAAGACTTGCCGTGTAACATGTATCCTTTACTTACAGTTGCAGTTTTTGTCATAGGTTTCCTTCTATGCGAACTTTTTCATAATCAGTATATTTAACGTTGATGTCACATTATTCGACTATTAATAAAACTAATGAAACTAATTTAACAAAAAAAATTAACTACATATGCAGTACAATAAAAAACTGTTCATAAATCTTTTAATTCGTTAGCAATATAAATAGTGCACAAAAACTTAAACAAAATCAACTTTTTAAAACAATTTTTTTTTTGTAAATAATTAAATAATAAAAAACAGATTGAGTAATTGACAACCATATATTTTTTTCTAAATAGAAGAAACTTGTTTTTGAAGTATCTTTTATACGGTGAAGGGTGAACTAAAGTTCAATTATTGTTTTAATCTCTCTCTTTTTTTTTTATCAAAAACTATTGTTTTGATTGACTGCACGATTACCGAAATATAAATAGCTGGAAAAGTAAATAACTGCCACGTATAAAAATGAGAAGAAATCAAAATCAAGGGTATTTTGGCTTAGCGTGTGGTTAGCGTGTGTGTGTGAATGCCGATGTGGCATGTCATTTTTTTTAAGTAGAAAAACTTATCTAAATTATGTATGTATAAATAACATAATTCTAGGATATTTAACTTAGTAAACTGCGTTTTAAAGAAAACGTTAACTAGATCATGTGGGTGTTTATGATTCCACGTTTGCTCTTCTGAGAAGAAACAAATTAAATGTTTTAATTTGGTTTGCATCCCAGCAAGAAACATATCAAATTAAGATTAGTTTAATACTTGCTTCATTAGACAAAACACGTTATTACTTATAAGTTATACTACTAACATTAATCAAAATTATTGGTATTTGATTTTGTCAACAAATTATTGTTGATCTTTAGCCTTTACACATTTATTTTTATATATGGATTTGATTCAAACTTTTGGGTTAGTTCTTATCTCATTTAATCCAATCAGATCTCGGTTTGTTTTTATGTTTTACTTTTTGACTCGATTTATTATTTTTCATGATTTTTTTTTGTTCTACATCACAGCAAAGATGAGATACATATCTTGTTAAGCATGATATATGTATAACTATGCAGTATACTTTTTGTTTATGCATATACATTAACAACTGTGTAAAGGATTTTATCATTTTAAGTTGTTCTTATCCCTTTAGTTTATATTTGAGGGAAGAAGAAAATCACTTTCATATGTTTGATTTCTATTTTTGTACATACTACCTAATTTCACCATTTATGCATGATAATTGCTATATATGCTAGAAAAACAGGGAAAATTCAATTAACCTAACAAAATTGGAAAAGTTCATAAATCAGATAAAGCAGCGAGCATCGCATTCAAAACAATACGTTAGGCTGTGCGTACTGTTTTATTAATTTTAATTTCTTTACAAAAATTGAAGATAAATAACTCAAAAACAAAAAACAGAAGTGAATTTACAGTCTCATGATCTTATTTTACATTATATATACGAATATGCATTATGCTATAGTTCTTCTATTCAAGTTTTCTCGAAATTTTTCACTCAGAAAAAGGATACAATAAACTAGGACTATAGTATGATGATTGCGTCATCAGCCGCATCTGGGCTTACGTGGATATGGTTAGGACAAAAGTAAAACTAACCAATCAGATGTCATCCCAGAGGACACAGCTGTCTCATTTGGGTCCACTTCTCTAACAAAACTTCTTCAATTATTCACACACAATACAATGACACATATAAACAATTTAAATAATTTATTAAATATTGAAACGGAAATTTTGTGTTCATACTTAGGTTCTTACTATGTTATTGTATTTTTTGGAAAAGCTTGAGGACTATTTCTCATAAGTATATAAATTTTTTGTACTCAAAATTTCGGATTCAATCCCTAGAAATACATTTATCAAACAAATCCAATTTGAGTTTTATTTACAAATACAAATTTGCAATTTAATATGACATGGGTCTCAGACTTTACAAAATAATAAAGTCTAGATACTACGAACTCGTTCGTAATTAGCAATATATATATATATATATATATATATTTTTCCACTTAGCAATCTTTGTTTTGAATGTATAAACAATGAAGCCTTTACATAAAAAGTCTAATTAGACATAAATAATGCATTTAATATTAGGAGAATATATAGACTACGTGCACAAAACGACCAAAATTGAGTAAGATATTAATAAGAAATATATAAATTATATATTCAAGTTTCTGTTCATAAAACATGCTTGAGTTTCGATGACGATATTTGCTAGTTTCTCCATAAAGTTCTAATAAGTTTTTTAAAAAGGTTCTTTTATTTGGTTGAAGATATTAATACTAACTGATTTTATTTACTTTTTATCCACTACTTGACACTATTTTGGATCTTTTCCTCCGGTCTACTTTACAGAAAATAATATTCTATATTTTTCATAAATATTTCAATCTCAATTTTCTTTAAAAAATTATACATTCAAGCACTAAACGACAGAACTCTACACACCATAAATTGCCCTCAAAACCTGCTCTACGAAAAATTTCAATCTTTGGCTCACTTCTTTGTTTATCTCATAGCTCTTCACCAAAACCAATATTTTCTCCTTTGTTGTTCTTTCTTTTCTATCAAAACTTTCTACTTAAAATATCATTCCTTTAAACAATGATAAGCAAGGATCCAAGATCGAGTTTACCTCCAGGGTTTCGATTTCATCCAACAGATGAAGAACTCATTCTCCATTACCTAAGGAAGAAAGTTTCCTCTTCCCCAGTCCCGCTTTCGATTATCGCCGATGTCGATATCTACAAATCCGATCCATGGGATTTACCAGGTAACTAACCAATATATTTTCCCTTTTATCTTTGTATATATATATTCTACTTTTTATAAGTGATATAACTATGTTTATATATTTGTATCATCAGCTAAGGCTCCATTTGGGGAGAAAGAGTGGTATTTTTTCAGTCCGAGGGATAGGAAATATCCAAACGGAGCAAGACCAAACAGAGCAGCTGCGTCTGGATATTGGAAAGCAACCGGAACAGATAAATTGATTGCGGTACCAAATGGTGAAGGGTTTCATGAAAACATTGGTATAAAAAAAGCTCTTGTGTTTTATAGAGGAAAGCCTCCAAAAGGTGTTAAAACCAATTGGATCATGCATGAATATCGTCTTGCCGATTCATTATCTCCCAAAAGAATTAACTCTTCTAGGAGCGGTGGTAGCGAAGTTAATAATAATTTTGGAGATAGGAATTCTAAAGAATATTCGATGAGAGTAAGTTTTTGCTACTACTAAAGATATAGACTATTATTATGGTGATTTCAGTTTCAAAATTTGTATTTTTGGTATCGCCAACTATTTTAACCGGAAGGCATAAACCGGTTATTAGAGGGCTGGAATAAACCATTATTTATCTCTTTGGTTTTCACAATCGCCACTTACTTTGATTGTTTTATTATTTTGCCCCAATACTTATGGTTTTTATATTCCTTAATTTCATGCAGCTGGATGATTGGGTTCTTTGCCGGATTTACAAGAAATCACACGCTTCATTGTCATCACCTGATGTTGCTTTGGTCACAAGCAATCAAGAGCATGAGGAAAATGACAACGAACCATTCGTAGACCGCGGAACCTTTTTGCCAAATTTGCAAAATGATCAACCCCTTAAACGCCAGAAGTCTTCTTGTTCGTTCTCAAACTTACTAGACGCTACAGATTTGACGTTTCTCGCAAATTTTCTAAACGAAACCCCGGAAAATCGTTCTGAATCAGATTTTTCTTTCATGATTGGCAATTTCTCTAATCCTGACATTTACGGAAACCATTACTTGGATCAGAAGTTACCGCAGTTGAGCTCTCCCACTTCAGAGACAAGCGGCATCGGAAGCAAAAGAGAGAGAGTGGATTTTGCGGAAGAAACGATAAACGCTTCGAAGAAGATGATGAACACATATAGTTACAATAATAGTATAGATCAAATGGATCATAGTATGATGCAACAACCTAGTTTCCTGAACCAGGAACTCATGATGAGTTCTCACCTTCAATATCAAGGCTAGAGAGAATATTAATTTGAAAACCTAATCACGAATTAGGGATCATTCGGTATGTGATTGAAAAGTAGGAGTCGTTGTTAGTAATTTACCAAACTATTGTGGGAAAAAAAGAAGGAAAGATATTTATTTTATAGAATATTATGGTTCAATTTCTCTTCTTCTCATTTTCTTTAAAACAATTTTTCATATTATAAAGTTTCGTAACGATACTATAATTAAATGATAATAATAAAGATTAGTACAATTTAGTTGGACGGTTTACGATTGCGCGGTCTCGTAAATCCACGTGGAGACTAATCCCAGTTATTCTCTATTTCGTAGCCCTAGAAAGATCATCTTCATAGTAGTTACTTACTTGCACACAACGAATTGGTGAGTCATCCGTTTTTTGTTTTGTCGTCAATTGGTGAATCATCTTATTCGGCTTTGTATCATGCTAACTCACAAGTGTGAAAGATAAATAAATGGACATAAACGGCTCATTTAATATAAAGGCCCATTTAGTATCAAAGCCCATTTAGCATCAAACAAGTCGGTTATCTTATCTAGAATGATTCTAAACCGCGTTGTGGTGGAATCTGGTGTGAATCCATTGTGCTTAGTACACTAAACAAGTCGGTTATCGTTATTTAGTAACAATTAACACGTATCTATTATTATCATACCGCGTTAATCAGTTTATTATTTTGGTGTATGTTAAAACTCCAAGGGATATTTCGTAAAAATTAGTATACTCATTTTATTTTTTTCGTAAAGGTATACTCACAACTATATGTTAATCTTATTTATATACTCAGAAGTACTGTTTTTTCTTTGAAACTTTAGATAATTAACAAAAAAAATGTAAGTATGTAACAATAGAGTAATCTTTAAAATTATATATTTTGTTTTGCAAATTACGATGAATCAGTTATAACTACTACTAGTGAGCTTAAAATTTCGAGAAAATTTGCATTTCATTTAGATACTTTTCCAGAAATAGTACATGACAAGAGATTTCTTAAGTTGATGATTGCTAAGAGCACCATTATTGATAGTTGCTTAGGTTAATTCTTAGAAAAGTTTGGTTATGAATTTAATGTTTTTAATCATATATTTGTTAAGAGAGTCTCTTATATAAGAGACAAATTGAAGTTTTCTTAGTCTTTGTTTCAGAAATTTTAAAATTAATTCATAAAAAATTCTAAGAACTAAGTTAAGAGTAATCTAAGACACTAGCAATAATGATGCTCTAAGGCTTCTTAGGGAAGCCAGACTTTGTGTTTCATTTCTTTCTGCATTATTGTGGGATCATTTAGACACGTACGTTGAAATTCTACGGTAGAATATGGTAGCAACCCCAAATTATATCTCCATCATAGTAACGACAGCTAATTATAAGCACATATTTTTTCGAAGAGAATCTTATGGGTTCCTTTCACAACACAAAGTTTTTATCCTCATCCGATTCACAAATTTGGTCGAAATTCTATCCGAACAATTGTCTGAACTTTCTCGTAAGTCTTCATTTTTGTATGCAAAATTCATTATTAAAACCAGTTATTTTATTTTTAAAAAATCCCCTCTAAATTTCGATCCAAATGTTTGTGTGTGTCTGTTTTGTAACGACGGAGCAATTTCACCGAACCTTGATAAAGTCGTTTGTAATAGTAGTATTCGCTTAATCTACAATTTGTTTTAAGTCATCTTGACGACTTTGATTCATTAACAAAATATCAAATTAACTAAATAAACTAGTAGTATTAATTAATCTTTCATAGGTGCTGAAAATTCAAGAACGAAACACAAATTACGTGATGACGTGAGTACTATTTCTATTACTGCCATCATTCGCTATTTTTTTTGTTTGTTTTTCTTTTTCACTTTCTCTTTCATGTTAACGTTAATTATAGTTTTGTAAAATCATATATACAGACAAAACAAACGAGACTATGCTTACGACATCATCATATGTTGGTTGGAAAAAGCATATGTAAATTAAAGTTCACACTGATTAAAAAGATTACACATACATTAGCTGCTGCTGCACTCAGTAAAATATTAATACTTCAGTTTTTTAAATGAATAGAAAGTTTATAAATGATGTGTTTGGAGATTATAGAAAACTTTATAATTAGTTTTGAGAGACTGTCCAATCTTTCGTGGCAGATTCTAAATACTGTGCAACACTAAATTTTGAGAACAGTCCAACGCTTAACTCCTCTATGTTAAGAAAATATGCTTCTTCTTTTTTTTTGTAATTTTTAGAAACGAATTAAGACAAATTAAATTAAATAAATTTTGTCTGAGGCTGATTAAAAATATTATCTTGAATATCGAGGTGACGCGAGCCGGCCAAATCGTTACTATTTTTTTTCTAAAATTCAATGATATATACACCAAATGGGTATACTAGTGTCCAAAACTAGAGATTTGTTCGATTTATTAATTAGCTTTATTGAGAAGTCCATCTGATTATATAGTATACGGCCCCCTCAAGCCAAAATAAAATAAAATTATATGACCCCTTAGTGCATGATACTAATTATTTCAGTCAATAGGTATACGTGGACCTCTTGATACATTTTGATCTTATATATAAATTTTGAAGATTAGTGAGTATACTGTCCAGCTAATTAATAAGTGTATAGTATAAATGTTCTGAGACCAACATAATTGTAAATCACTAAAAACAACAATAGAAGCCACATATATAATCTTTCGATTAATTATATATATATATATATATATATATATATATATGTTTCCAACACCTTGTCTCTACCGCTTATCTTTGTACAT
>Ga0041059_1001874_pt1 | contig 16329 bp, 17 predicted proteins | sample AraColnosormetaG_FD_56232 | JGI IMG/M metagenome (GOLD analysis project Ga0041059, IMG submission 56232) | Arabidopsis roots microbial communities from North Carolina, USA - Col MF nosort | ecosystem: Host-associated > Plants > Roots > Unclassified | place: USA: North Carolina | collected...
AATTTATTTTTTAATGTTAGTATATATAAAAGTTTACAAATTGTATCTAACTATAAAATATTTTTATTTTATAGTTTACAATTATTATTAAGTAACGTCCTGTCAAACCCGTCCAGTAAAAAAAACCATTTATTTTATTAATGTTGATCTTATTTATGATATGTTTATGAATCATTGTCTAAATATTTTGTAATTTTGTCTCTGTTTAGTTAATGTGGAGAGATTTTGGAAAGATTGTTAAATGTCAAATATTTAATTCGAAGATTTTCTTTCTAATTATCAAATACAAACATCAAAATCCAGTGGCAGCCATTGTAAATAAGTCCAACTACAAAATTTATTTCACAAAATGGCTGCAAAAATGTATATATAGATACTAAAGAAAGATATTAGAATTCCGACAACTCTTACAAATTTTAACTTGAAACAAGAAAAAAAATGTATACATTCTAGAAATCAAATATGTGCAATCTCAGTAGTGGTTAATAAGAAAGGTGAAGATCGGGCGGATGGAACCTATGAAGTATAAACCAGGACAGGGACACAAATTTGAATCCAAATGGTTCAGTTCGATTCCAACCGGATTTATTTCAGCCTGCATCTGTCATGCCTCTTTCCCATTCCTCCAACGCGGCCTCTGCTTTAAGTTTCTCGGGAACACTATCTGCATTCAAGATATTACAGGTATTAAAATGCTGTTCGTAAACCACATGGAACTCATAAAACGAATACTTCAGAGGTTATTAAGTACCTGCAAGGAACTCGTATCTCTGGTCGTTACTCACTACGGATGCTGCCAACGAGTAGAAATGACAGTGTCATCAATTATGTTAGGAGTGCAACAAATCTTGCAAGTGATACGAACGGATTAACTCATTATCTAAACTCTTCCTAAGACTAACTACTGGCCCTTGTGCAGAAGCCAGAAATCCTAAGTTCAGCAATTGGTGCAGCAGCATGAGATTTTCGACATGGGATTCAGTATTGAGGTAACCAGATATTGGCAAATAGGGACGAGATTAGAGCTTACAGAGGTGTTTGTAGTGGATGAATTTCTTTTTGTCCTTGACGGAACTATCATAAGCTTCTTCAGAAAACCGCTCAATGAACATCTCCTTCAATCACAAAAACCAGTTAATGTACTGTAAACGCAATGAACATCAATTTCGATGAACACAAGATGAAATCAAAAGAAAGAAAAAACAATGCCAAGTTCCAATACAGGAAAATTAAACACTCATCACTTAAGCTTTGAAAATATGAACCTAAATCATATATAAGGACTTTCTCATGTGTTAGGTGTCTACAAGTTCTGGATGTAAAAGCTAAACCTATGACAATCAAGCACAGTAACTACGGTTTCATCAAACACACATGGAGATGAAGCAATAACGTTAATTCCCGGCTTAATTAACAGAAACAATCTCATTACTGTAGCAATTTGCGAGATTATAACGCCCAATTAACACTGACTAGCAATTGATACTCCCAAATTCATCAAAAACCATGTGAAATTAAGTTCCTCAAGCTAAATTTATATGTCTAATTAGTACTATACCGTGGCTTTGTTGACAAGAAATACAGCATCCTGCATAATCTGAGGAGCAGAATTATCGCTTCTCATGATCCGCCGAATCCGATTCATCGGAAACTTGATCTTAGCATCTTCCGCGCCTCCATCGTCCTCTTCTCGATTTTTACTCGTCTTCGTCGGAATTCCTACACTCTTTCCGTTACCCCTCTTGCTCACGACGCCGTTACTTTTCTTCGCCTCATCGCCTCTTATTGCTTCTTCCACAGAGTCACTGCTCGATGATTCTGAGATCTCGTAAATCTCCGGCTTCTTCTTCACAATGTTAACCTTGTTCGACGTCTTCTTCGTTCTGGAACCGGAGCTGCGTTTACTCCGACCACTCGCTTTATTGACGACGACATCGCTCCTCGCCTTCTTCTCCTTGGGTTTCTTTGACGACACCATTAATTTTTTAGAACTACAGTATGTTTCACCCTTTCGCCTGAATAAATCGATGGATATTTACATGGGCTTATTTGTTTGAGCCTTTTAGGCCCATTTATCATATGATCAATTTAAGGAATGGACATGGTGATGTTGAGGAATGAAGATGCATGACGACTACTTCAAAATAAATTATTGGACATGCTTTCACTGTTTCGCATACACCTCGTAAAACATTGTATAGTTTATGGAGAAATAAATAAATTAGGGTAAATGTACTTGGGATAAGATAATGTTTTTATACAAGCATCCAAAATACATTATCTTGTTCCCGACATAATGTAAAGAAATTTTAGGGATTAGATAAGGAAGAATGGGTAATGTTGGAGTATGAGACAGAAGAGGTGTCCGCAAGCTGGAACCACCACGTGTTATCAACAACACGTGTGAGTCTCCATGAACTCTCTCTGCAATATTTAAACGTGGCCTAGCTCGTGTTCTTTCAATCTCCAATTATTACTCTATTAATAAGAGAAGACGAGTTTTGCTTTCGATACTGTCTTTCAACTATTCCGACACAACCAAAGCTTCTGGAAACGTTGTCGTTTGTTATCAATAATGGCTGTTGTAGAAGAACCGATACTTTCAAGATTGGATCGTATTGATTTCATGGTGAGGAAGTTAGAGGAGATGAAAGGAAGCTCGCCTAGAAGCTCGAGCCCATCGACTCCATCTAGTGGGACTCAGCCATCGTCAATGGATCTGTCGTCACCGAGGAGCATAGGGAAGGTACACTGCCGTTCGATGGAACAAGTCAGGGAGGAGACTGAGCGGAAAGGAACTTTGCTAGAGAGACTTAATAATGTAGAGGAGCAAGTGCTTAAGCTGTGTTCACAGTTTGAGGAAGAAGTTGAAGAAGAGAGGAAGAGAGAAGATAAGACGGATAAGGAAAAGAAGACCCCGAAGAAGAAGAAGGGATTGAGGAAGCTGGTTGATAAAGTTGTTGGATCTTCTTCTCCCACTAATATCCATTCCAAGAGCTGGCGTTGTTGAGTCATTGTAGTACTTTATTACATCATCATGTATACTTCAACGTACCACGTTTAAATGAAAGCTTCTCTTCTTTTTTCTTTGTTGAAGCGCTAGTGGAAAAAAATATCTTTAGGTCTCTCACTCTCTTGTTTGATCGTTTGTTTGTTGAGGTTTTTTGTTGTCCAGTATGCACTTTTTAAGTGAAAACAACAATGAATTTTCAGTGTACTTTCTATTTTTCAGAGTGCACTTTTCAAGTGAAACAATGAAAATTTGAAGGAAAAACAAGTACACACCTATAAATGATTAGAAAAACGAAGATGTGTGTAGTCATTTCCATAAACGTAACGATAAATTCTCAGTGGAGATGGTTAAAATAAACCGTAAATAGTTAAAATTTAACAAATGCCCAAGGTTTTGTGTAGAATAGAACAATTTAATTTTATATCTGTTCTCCGGGTTTTCTTGCTTCCCGATCAAATTGGGGTGTCAACATTTTGATCTAAAAATCAGTGACATCATATATGAGACTTTTCAACGTGTTTTTTTTTGTCTAAAAAAATTTCATCATTCTCTTGTCAAGTATTATGTAAGGTTAACAAATCTCCTCATAAATTTTTTAAAGATCGAAAATTTTCTAAAAATATGTAAACTTTTTTTCGTCTATGGTTTCTTAAGGTGTGAAGAAAAAGAGGCTGTTTACGGAGTTCACTCTGTTTGACACTTCAACCAACTTTTGTCTTTATATGTTTTTATTCTACACCATTAAATCAAACTTAAGACAATCATATGCATTTCTTTATCCACAAAATTGATTTGCTTATTGTACTTCATCATCCCGTTGTAAAATTTATAAGCACAATTTTCGCCAACTATTTATTCCGCAAATTGAACAGCTGATTTTATTTAAATTAATGTGATCTTTATCACAACAAATTCACAAGTCACCTGCTGCTGGTGACGCAAGTATCCCCCTCTCTGTTACAATATCTCACGATCATTCAATTGTATCCATAAAGATGATGTATGTTACTATCACCACCACCACCACCATCGTCATGAATCATGATCATCAGACAACGACTACGAAAAAATCATAAGTCTACTTTTATTAGACACACAAATCTGTGAAAATGGCGATTTAGTTAATAATAATTCGCTCAACTTTTTCTTAATCAATCAAAGGAATAAAATAACAAATAATAATAAGACCATTTTTTACTTTTCCCCTTCTTTATGCAAAATTCGGCCTCTTAATTTTCAAAATTTTCGACCTCCGATCTCCCATCTCCGCTTCCATCATCTTTAGGATCTCTCAATCTCTTTCTTCACTGATCGATTAGGGTTTTCGAGCTGAAATCGATACTCCTCCACCGCGAAGAAGCGATTACCTAGATTTTTCTTCTAGGTTTCTGGCGGATCTCGCCAAGTTCTCCTTATTCTCTTCAGCTACGGCGAAACTTTCTCTAGCTCCACTCCTCCCTCGCCACCATGTTTTGGAAGCTCACATCTCTCTCTGCATCATCTCCTGTGAGTTGAATTTTTAGATGTCGTGTTGTATGTTAGCGTTCATCTTGTCTACAGATACTGATATGCTTTAGAATTAGATTATTGGAGTTTCTATCCGTTGCTTTGCTTTTTCATATAATTTATGTCGAATTTTTGGATTTGCTAGATTTCAATTTTTTGAATTATTGTCTCTGAGTCGTGAATTGTTCATGTATTGATGTTCTTTCCTTTTGTTATGAGCGCAGGTGGAGATAATATTAGACAAAGAAAATTTCACGTTGGAAGAGCTTCTTGATGAGGAAGAGATTATTCAAGAATGCAAGGCTTTGAATAGCAGGCTCATTAACTTGTAAGCTTTTTTTAATCATTTATAATTGGCTTATATTCCTCATTATCTGTTTCATAGAACCAGATAAACCCTATGGTGTATGTTGAATCCTATGTCTCCTCTATCTGCGGAGTTTTAGTTAAGGAGTCCCATATTTCCTTCGTATTTTCTTGGATGACTTTATTGATTGGGTATTAATGTCTGCAGTCTAAGGGATAAAGCTCAAGTGGAGCAATTATTGCGGTACATTGTTGAAGAACCTCCACAGGATGCTGATAGTAAACGTGCTTTCAAGTAATATGCTTCCTTGATTCTAACTGGAATTACCTTGTCTTACCATCCTCTCCTTTTGCCTTTTATCCACTTTTCTTTTGAATGGTTCTGGATTTCTTTTCTCTCTAACTAATAATAGTTTCTTCTCTTTTAGGTTTCCATTCATCTCTTGTGAAATATTTACATGTGAAATTGATGTTATTCTAAAAACTTTGGTCGAGGATGAAGAGGTATTTTTCATTCATCCTACTACCTTTTCCTCAAATAGCAGTTCATACTTTTCACTTTTCTGTGCATCTGGATTATGTTTATTGTTATCCTAGATTCTCATTTGTTCGAATAATTTTATCTTGCAGCTGATGAACTTGCTTTTTTCCTTTCTGGAACCAAATCGTCCTCATAGTGCATTGCTGGCAGGCTATTTCAGCAAGGTATTCTCTCTTACGATACATAAGTTTACGTATTAGCCAAGTTCCTGTAATTTTCTTTTGTTTTGTTTGTACCGATACATATGACTTCATTTCAAGGCTCCGAGAAGTGATTCTTACTTCTCTCTGTTTGGTGTAGGTTGTCATTTGCCTTATGATCAGAAAAACTGCAGCGCTTATGAATTATGTAAAAGTAAGTAATAACACATAGTTAAACGGATGGTAAACTATATGAGAAATATATTATGGAAACTATTTGAACTGATTTCTAGGATTATCCAGGAGTACTGTAGAATACGTCTTATTTTCTGTTAACTCTTCTATTCAGAATTGATATTACCTTCCATTGTAATCTCGCAAGCCAGATGTCCGTCTATTTAGTAAATTGTTAGTAGATGAGATTGACATGACTCTATTCTTCAATTGCTGGCAATTATATTGATGTGACAGACAATTTAGTTGAATTTTTTTGTTATTTGTTTTGTATTCAGTTCTCAAAGTAACTTTTGATGATCACAGGGGCATCAAAATGTTTTCTGCCAGTTAGTTGATTTGATTGGGATAACATCCATCATGGAGGTAATTGGTTTGACTTAGACTCAGTGCAACTTGGTGTGGTTTCAGAGGTCTTTTTTGCTATGATATTTACGCGACTTTTTCTAGGTTTTGGTTCGCTTGGTTGGGGCTGATGACCAAGTCTATCCCAACTTTCTGGATGTGATGCAATGGTTGGCTGATAGCAATTTACTTGAAATGATCGTGGACAAACTTAAACCATCTGTAAGTGGTTAAGCTTTTCTATAATCATCCCAGAGACAAGAGGCTCTTGGTTTTCTCTTTGATACTTGTAGGTGGTGTAAATCTAGGATATCTGATGATATTACTAATTTCTTCTATCATCTTCATTCTGATATGTTTCTTGCATTACAACTTGAATCAGAGTCCTCCGGAGGTTCAGGCAAATGCAGCAGAAACATTATGTGCAATTTCTCGGAATGCACCGTCAGCTTTAGCTACGCAGCTCTCTAGCCCTGGGTTTGTAATCTTTCTTCCATGATGATTCCTAATGCTTTGATAGATGATACAAAAGTGTTTCACATGGCAGCACAACTTTTTCCCTGTTTTTGCAGCTACGTTGCAAAGATATTTGGTCATGCTCTTGAAGACTCGCATTCAAAATCCGGTCTAGTTCATTCACTTTCAGTATGCACCTCTCTTCTGGATCCGAGGAGATCTGCTGTTTCATCTTCTATGTTCAATTCTTACAGAGGTCAACATATGTTCGAGTCTCCTGTCCCAGTTTCCCCAGAAACTATTGGTGCCATGCTGCCCAAACTCAGTAAGTTGGATCCTATGATGCACCATCGTCACATGACCATCAAGATTATTAATTTTCTGGCTTTTTTATTTGTTGCATGCACATAATCTTATTGTGCACTTGGACAATAGTCAATCCTTTTCTTATGTGATATTACTTTCCATTTGCGAGGATACCTAGAGTATTTAGCATCTATCTGGACGTTCTGTTTGATCTTCCCTGCTCTCTATTTGGTCTCTTCTATTTTGGTTTATATTGATAAATGGAAACTGGTTTTACATAATTCTGGAATGCTTACGTAGCACATCTTGGATATGTATGATACTGTCTCATACAAGTTTTTCAAATCAGGTTTTATGCATTCAATGACCTTAAGTAATATTTTTTTTTTTTTCTGCAGATGACTTGCTTATGCTTCTCACTGTAGCATCTGATAGCACAGTATTGCCTACAACATATGGTGAACTGAGGCCTCCTCTCGGAAAGCATCGTCTAAAGGTCAGGTCCAAACATGGAGCATTTTATGGAAGACATTGTCGTTTTTAGGACACCAACAGTGCTCTTAATATATTGTATGTAAAGTCTCTATACTTAATTAGACTCACTTATCTTATTTTCTTTGTTTCAGATTGTGGAGTTCATTGCAGTTTTGTTGAAAACTAGAAGTGAAGCTGCACAAAAGGAATTAGTCAGTTCAGGAACAATCAAAAGGACCCTTGATCTGTTTTTCGAGTAGGTTTTGCTAAACTTAAAATTTTGTGATTACCGTGTGCTATTTCTACGAGATCTTAAAAAATCAAATACTCTCGACATATGAAGGTACCCGTACAATAATGCTCTGCATCATCAAGTGGAGAGTATAATACTTTCTTGTTTGGAAAACAAGAGCGATTTGATGGTTAACCATATTCTTCGAGACTGCGATCTGATTGGCAAATTCCTCTTGTCGGACAGGGACTCAAACCTCTTAGGTGATAGCCAGGTATTACCATTTGCTATGTTCACAAAGGTTTAACTGATCATCAGCATATGAAAGAGTCATCTTAATACAGCTCCAAGTTAGCTCCATTGACTCATTGCTCCAGCGTTCATTAGCTAAACAAATATTCTCTGGCATTTTCTTTTTCTTTTGTGCGAGGTAGCCCACTGTAGCTGCCTCCGGGAAAAAAAAACCTCGTGTCGGGTATGTCGGGCATATCACAAGAATATCAAATAAAATTGGTCAGTTGAGTAACAGCAATGGCCAGATAAAGGCATACCTTCAGGTTGGTATAAAAATTATACGTGTCGTGTTGTTTTTCTTCTGCCGCTTTTTTGTCACTTCACACGCATAAAGAATGTAAAACCATTAGTTGAGTCTTGTGATGAATGGTCCTAGCACTCTGTTGGAATCTACCATGTTTGCTGATTGTGCTTTGTTCATTCCCAAATCTTTAGGAAAACAGCGAATGGAATGAGTGGCAAGGTAGTGTTCTGCAGGACCGCAACACGGTTGAAAATGTCAACAGATGGGGATGTGGGTATGTTAACCTCTACTCACAAATCATCTAGTAACCATTTAATTGGTCAGTCTGCTACATAATGCTGATTATGGATGTAAAAATTCATGTGTGATCCTTGTTCCTCTTGGACAAAACCCTCAAAGATAATTCTGCATTGATGACTGATGGTATCATAGTCAAATAATATTTCTTCTCATGACGAGACCACTCAGTAAATGCACCATGATCTGGTCCCGGGTTTTGGATTTTATCTTCACTCTTTTTGGTTATAAAAATTCCTAAACTAATTGTTACGTGTAGGCGCCCAACTACCCTACAAGATAGGACAAGAGATAGCGATGAGGAAGACAGGGATTACGATGTTGCAGCTCTGGCCAATAACTTAAGCCAAGCATTTAGATACAAAATATATGGAAACGATGACAATGAAGAGGTATCTTCTCACACTAGTGCTTTTTCTTCAATTTATGAATGATTTCCTGGGTACTGAATTTATCGTCTTTGTATTTCTCTCAGGACCACAATGCCCTTGATAGAGACGATGATGTAAGTCTTGCAAAAATTCTTCTCTCCGCTTTTTTGAAAAATCAAGGAAACTATCAACATCTTTTATCACACTATGATACGTATGGGGGATGTACGCTAATAAGAGTTTGCTATTGAAAATTGGAATGTGTTTATATACTATACAGGATGTTTACTTCGACGATGAATCTGCTGAAGTAGTAATTTCATCCTTAAGACTTGGGGATGACCAAGGAAGGTGAGTTTATCTTTTTATTATCTGTTAATACTGGTGTCCTCATGTCCTTGCTTTAAACTACAGTTACTGTATCTTGGTGATTGAATTATGTCATCTCTCTTGACCAAAAAACGAATGATGACGTCTCTCAAAATAATGACTTGAATCTTTTTTGGTATTTTGCCGCAGCTTGTTTACAAATTCGAATTGGTTCACATTCCAAGACGATAGATTCGGCAGCACACCCTCTGACACAGCGGGTTCGAACACGATAGACGTGGAATTGAATAAAACCTATAATGCCAACACTAGCAGTAGTGACGATGATGAAGTTGTGGTTGGAGAAGAAGACGATGATCTAACTGGAAACCCAAAAGACAACGCGTTGAACACAACTGAAACCAACTTTCAAATGGAGAGTCCACTGGATTTCTTCGACTTCAACACCTCACAGAAAGCTGAAGAAGCTTTTGCTGAACAGCCACCCGAATGGGTCGGGTGGGGAGAACCATCTGATATGCAAGCGAGTGGCACCGGTCTGAACCCATTTATCGATGATGATGATGATGATGACAGCAAGCACATAATGAACCTCGACATACCAATGGCTGAGGTCAAATCTGAATCCATGATTCCAAACGGGTCAGAAAGATCGTTATTTGAGAAGGACGTGGAATTTGTGGGAGTGGAACCAGAAGGGGCAGAGAAAGCGATGGAGCAAGCGATGAAAGAAGGGATAGTAGGAGAAGCTGGAGTGATGAAGAAGAACAAGGAGATGGCTGAGGACTCAAAGCCGGAGGAAAGTTCAGGAGGAGTGAAAGAGTTCAACGATAACAACTACTGGAAAGTGGATCAAGAAGTTGGAGTGTTGGAATGAAAAAGTCGTTACCTTGTACAGTGTCATTTTGTGTGAGAGTATGATACAAAACTTGTTATTAGTTAAAATTTGGTGCAAGGGTCTCTCTCTCTTTGGCATGTATCTTTTTCTCTTTTATCATTAGGCTTCTGTTGTTGTCAGCTAGAGGAAGTTGTCTGTGCTTATTTACTTTGCCTACCACGAAGTTGTCCGTTTTAAAGTATATTTGGACTCTTTTGAGTTTAGTTTCGCTTGACAAACATCAAATCATATAGTAAACCTAAAGGGTGACAAAGTCAATAAATGAATTTGAAGCTATTCACTTCTTTTGAACTAATATAAAATATTAAGACAGACGAAAAATAGAAGATTATGGGATTGAAGCAAAGAAGCAAAAAAGCAAACATTGGCTTTCACCTCTCTTCCTCTGATACACAAACGTCAGTGCAACCATATTGCTCGCAAAATGAGAGAGAGATAAGATAAATCACATAATGAAACAACAAATATGTTATATCCCTAACTTGACTAAACCCCTAAACTCTCTTCATCAGATTTGAAAACAGTCACTAACCCCTACTTTTATACCATTTTCTTCCTCCCCTGCTTTACCTTCTGGATATCACTGCGAATCATGCTGGTATCAAACTCGTCGTCCTTCTTTCTCATCTCAATGATCTTCCTGTGTGAGTTTGAATGCACAGATGGGATGAAGGTCGGGCTTGAGGCTGGCCGGTATTCTGGAACTAGGCGACCAGATTTGAACCGGACTCCGCAAGCGTTGCAGAGGGTCTTGGGTCCACTGGGTCCTTGCCTCCACTGTGGGGTCGTGATTGTCTCACAATGAGTGCATATCCGGACTATCCCATCCGACTTACTTGACTCCAAAGTGGAAGACTCGGTGTGGGTGATCAGATGAATCTTGCGCTTCTTCTTGGCATGTTGCTCAGAAGAATAGTAACCCTCGGTTACTGATTCACCCGGAGTTGACTTTCTGGGTTCAAAGGGGAAAAGGTAGCTAAGTCTCACTGTTGTGGGGCGTCTGCGCTTGCTTCTCATGCCTTTCACAGGGAAAGCCAATCTCTGAGATCCGGAGTTTTGGGTGGAGAGAGAACCATAACTGTTCTCGAGAACTGACACTGGAGTTAGAGACTGAAATAGATATGAAACTTTGATATCAGGAGGAGCTGAAGATTGGTGGGGAGTGCTATTAATGCCGGACAAGGCTTCAGAAGAACAGGACTGCTTCTGCACCCACAGAACCAAAGAAAGCAGATGGATTAAAATTCAGGAATCAGGAACACAATCAATGCACCTCTACATGAATGATGCTAATAAGCAAGACAAATTCAGTTTAAATAGATGATATACTCTATCTAATAGGGTAAAACTCTATCAAGTAAGTGATAAGAAAACAAGAACTGACCAAAGCAGGAATCATGTTGTTGGGAATCCGCACACGAGCGGCGCCCTTGGGACAAGAGGTGAGGTCAGAAGGCAAAGCAGGGAACATATCCAAGGGAGGAGGCTCAAGGTCTTGAAACCTGGCGACCCAATCTCCCTCACCATTGGTGGAATCGATGTCTTCAAGTGGGCAATCAAGGTGATTGGTGAGACCATCAAAGAAATCACCAGAGAGAATACCTTTCAAGTGCTCCTCAGCTTCAGCTTCAGGTAACCAATTCATCTACTGTAAACCAAGAAAAGGTAAAGCGATTAGAAAATGAGCTTAAAACTCAACACATATGCAGCAGGAGTTCAAGAACAGCTCCCATGTCCACCAAAAAATTACAAGTTAAAAAATTCAATTACGAGGTTTCACTAATGACACAGACTTAAAGCAATTTCGCAACAGATAACAATGACGACATTTGAAGGTAACGAAGATTGAAACAATTTCTTTTAACAGTGAGACAAGTGTCGGTCGCAAGTATTCATTCCCACACCACCAAAGCAACAAAATATAAAACCCAGTAAAGAAAGAAAGAAAGAGAGAGGAGAGCAAGAACCTTGTAATATATAATTAGACTACACAGAGAAAAGGACGACGAATTTGGAGATGGTCTAAATTGGGGGTTTAGGGATTGCAGGTTCGTTCGAATTTGGGAATGGGAGAGAGAAGAGGAGGGAGAAAAAGGTAGATGGAGTTTTCAATGTCTCGTCATTTTTGTTTTTGCTTTTAATGGTCAACTGGTTTGGGATTTATATACACAGAAATGAACACATGAGTTGCGATTAGTCATTCCAAATTATTAATCAGAGACCCTTTGGGTTGGGGTATATAAACACAACCCACCAAAAAGATTAGACCTTGGGTACCAACAACCCACTAAAGCAGAGAACATAATGAGGCTAAGGTTTGTTATCCATCTTCACAAGTCATGAGGCTAAGGTCTCCAACCAAAAGATCAATGTTCTTTATCGATGATGATGACACCAAGAACATAATGAGCCTCGACATTACCAATGCCTGACGTCAAAACCGAATCTTTGATTCCAAACGGTTCAGAAAGATCCTTCTTTGATAAGGACGTGGAATTTGTGGGAGTGGAAGCACAAGTGACAGAGAAAGGCATGGAGCAAGCGATGAAGATGAACAAGGAGATGGCTGAGGACCTAAAGACTGAGGAATGAAAGAGTTCAACGATAACAATTACTGGAAAGTGGATCATGAAGTTGGAGTTTAGAGTCAGCATCTTGTACAGTGTGATTTTGTATGAGCGTAATGAAACAAAACTTGGTTTTAGTTGAAATTTCTTGTAGGTGAGTCTCTCGTCTCTGTGAAAAAAGCTTTTGTTTTCTAATCTTTCTCTGTTATCATTAAGTTTCTGTTGTTGTCAGCTAGAGGAAGTTGTTACTTAGCTTACCACCAAGGTGTCCGTCTTTAACCTACATAGAAACTCTTTTGCACTTCAGTTTCCTTCTGTTGAACATTAATCATATACGTACATAAGCAAGCAGCCTCCATGACTGAATTTGATGGGCGTTTATTTTTCAACTAATGCAAAATAGTAAAACAGATGAAAAAAAGAAGAAGATTATGGGATTGAAGAATAAAAAGAATAGATTTGAAATAGCGAAAAAAAGAGAGCAAACTTTGGCTTCACCTGTTTTCCTCTGATACACAAATGTCAGCCAAGAGATAAAGATAAAAACACATAATGAAACAACAAAATATTTCATATCCCTAACTTGAACTAAACCACTAAACTCTCTTCATCAGATTTGAAAACAGTCACTAAACCCTACTTTTATACCATCTTCTTCCTCCACTGACTTCCCATTTCTGCGGATCAGAGACCAAACTTTAAAAAAAAAACTGCTTTACCCTCTGGATATCACTGCCCGAATCATGCTGCTATCAAACTGTTCGTCGTCCTTCCTTCTCATCTCAATGATCTTCCTGTGTGAGTTTGAATGCACAGCTGGGATGAAGGTGGGGCTTGAGGCTGGTCGGTATTCTGGAACTAGGCGACCAGATCTGAACCTCACTCCGCAAGCATTGCAGAGGGTCTTCGGTCCACTGGGTCCTTCCCTCCACTGTGGGGTCTTGGTTGTCTCGCAATGAGTGCATTTGCGGACTATCCCATCCGAGTTGCTTGCCTCCAGAGTGGAAGAGACCGTGCGGGTGGTCAGGTGGATCTTGCGTTTCTTCTTGGCATGTTGCTCAGAAGAAAAGTAACACTCGGATTCAGGTTTGCCCGGGGTTGACTTCTCGGGCTTTCGGGGTTCAGAGGGGAAAAGGTAGCTAAGTCTCAGTGTTGTGGGGCGTTTGCGCTTGCTTCTCATGCCTTTCACAGGGAAAGCCAATCTCTGAGATCCATTGTTGTGGGTCGAGAGAGAACCATAACTGTTCTCGAGAACTGACACTGGACTTAAAGACTGAAATAGTTTCGAAACTTTGATTTCAGGAGGAGCTGAAGATTGGTGGAGAGTGCTGGACAAGGCTTCAGAAGAATAGGACTGTTTCTGCACCAACGAAACCAAACAAATCAGATGGATTGCAAAATCAGGAACACAATCAATGCACCAGTAAAGTAAGTGACACAAGATTATACTCGGATTAGGAATACCCTCTACATGAATGCTGCTAACTATGGTTATAAACACAGCGGAAAGTGAAAGATTGACATCACTCAAATTATATGAGTAACTAAATAAGCAAGAAAATTTCAGGTAGAAAAGCTTTTTTTACTCAAATTGGGTAAAAATCAAAACAAGTAAAATGCAAAAGTGATAAAAAAAACAAAGAACTCACCAAAGCAGGAATGTTCCTTTGAATATCCACACGAGGGGCCTTGGCCATGCCAGAGCCGCAAGAGGTGAGGTCAGAAGGCAAAGTGGGGAACATATCCATGGGAGGAGGCTCAAGGTCTTGAAACCTGTCAACCCAATCTCCTTCACCATTGGTGGTATCAATGTCATCAAGAGGGACGTCAAGGTGATTGATGAGATCATCAAAGAAATCACCAGAGAGAAGACCTTTGAAGTCATCCTCAGCTTCAGCTTCAGGTAACCAATTCATGCTATCTATCTAACTGTACCCAAGAAAAGATAAAACACATTCAAAAATCAGCGTAAAATTCACCAAAAGCTGAATTCAAAAACAGCTTCATGTCCAGTTAAATAAAAAAAAAAAAACTTTGGGGGTTTCACTCAAAACTCTGACACAATCAGACAGAGACATATGCTAAAACAATTACAAAACAGAAAATTTACCCAATACAATAACAATGACGACATCATTTTAAGGTAACGAAGATTGAAACAATTCCTTCAAACATCACTGAGAATTTAATTAAAAAAATCACAGAGATAAGTGTCGGTTCACACACCAACAAAGCAAGCAACCAAATTTATTTCCTACATTTTTCGAAAACAACGCAAAACGTAACAGAGGAAAATGCAAGACAAGACACAATAAAAGAGAAAGCTTTTACCCTAACGAGAGAAAGAGAGGGAGAGAGAGACGCAACGAACCTTGTAATATAATTCGACTATACAGAGAAGAGGAGAGAGAGAGAGAGAGTCGTCGTACGATGACGAACTGGAGATGGTCTCAAATTGGGGATTTAGGGATTGCAGGTTCGACTTTGGGAGGGAGAGAGAGAGAAAGAGAAAAGGTAGATGGGAGTTTTCAATGTCTCGTCAGTTTCTTTGAGAGAGAGATTCATTCATTTAAAATAGATAATAATGTAATACTATTACTTACTTACTTACTTACTTGTATATGAAAATTATTATTATGGAAACTGCTTTTCTTAACTTTAAAGAAAAATCTTAATCAGTTTCTTTGAGAAATAAAAATCTCTCTATCAACGCGTTTTACCAAAAAGAAAAAAAAAACTCAATTTTGGTTCTTTTACATATGTCAATAAATATATATATACACTAACTGAAGTAGTAATAGTATTTGTTAAGTTAATCCAAGTCAATTGAAAACGTTGCACTAAAACTTGTGGGTACAACTGTAACATTAAACCTCTTCTTGCAATTAATAAAGATATTGTATCATTAAAGCTGATATATATAAGGTAAGTAAAATATCAGTCAAATATTTTATCTGAATGGGTTTTAAGGAATATATGTCGGTGTAATGAAAGGATAAAAGAAAGAATTTACCCATTTTAACATGGTAATAGTATGTCGACATGGAAATTAAAAGATGGTAATAACACTTAATGATGGTCAAAAGAATTAAATAGAGAAATGATTGCGTGGAATAGATCTAAAAAGGAAAATAGGATAAGCACATGGCAAAATAACCTTGAGGGAAGGATGGTTGATAGATCTCGATCTCTAGCAATAATAATAGATAGTATCATGAATTGATGTATAATTTAATTTACGTAGCAAACAAATAAGTTGGGTTTAACATAATATACTAAAAACCTTTAGTATAATAGAGAGAGTCAAAGTGAAATGGAGAGATCACCGACGAAGGATTAAGAGACGAGAACCGAAATAATAATAATAATAAAGATGATTATGGCGTTTCCTCATGGGAAAGTGGGTCCCTTGCCTAACTCTTTGCTTCCATCTCCCACATGATATGTTTCATCCCTTTCACTTACTATCTTCCTCCCATCAATCAATTATTATTATTAGTATTTTTTATATAAAAAAAAATTAATATACACGATCTTCATATTTCTTTTCATTTTTTCTTCTTATATAGTTTATATGATTTTTTCTTCAAAATTTTTGACATATTATTGTTTACACTGCGTCGTTGATAAGAAAACAAATATCACGTGGGGGTATATTTACTGCTTTTGTACAATTTGTTTTATAGAGATTTGTATGAACTGTACTTTAAATTGCACACAGTCTGTTGCGTGAAAAATGGTACAGTCAAATTCAAACCAGTTAGTAGTGTACTTT
>Ga0041059_1001876_pt1 | contig 16316 bp, 20 predicted proteins | sample AraColnosormetaG_FD_56232 | JGI IMG/M metagenome (GOLD analysis project Ga0041059, IMG submission 56232) | Arabidopsis roots microbial communities from North Carolina, USA - Col MF nosort | ecosystem: Host-associated > Plants > Roots > Unclassified | place: USA: North Carolina | collected...
CTTATATATATATATATATATATATATATATATATATATATTAAAATTCTATTTTCTAACAACTTTTAAACAATGATTTCTTATGAAAGAAGGAAAATGTGGCATGTATGGAATTTTTGGCAAGCAGTAATCTCTGGTATGTAAATATGCCTTGCAACAATAAGGACTAATCACCCATCGCCTATTAGATACGGATTGAGTAGTTTCTATAACGCATATTGGAAATTTCATCACAGATGAATAACATTTGAATATACGAGAAAATACTGGAAAACTATTAAGTAACGGATATGGATCAGTAAAAATAGACGAAAATGGTGGCCTTGCATTTACGGAGACTATAATGCATATGACCATTAAAAGTGAAATCACATTTTTAATAGACATACTGAGATATTGAGAAAAAATAAAGAAAAAAAACTTTGTTAGTATAACAAAATATATGTTTAGTAGTTGATTGATGAACAACAATAAAATCCTTGCCTATTTAAATGGAAGGGAACAAAACTATGGTATTAATTATCTTGATTAACGTCTTTGAACTCTTTTAATAGCACTTATTAATTAGCAGTTTATAAAATTGAATAGTGTTAAAACTTCTAGAAACGAACAACATTTAAGTAACAAATATAGGAATATGTTAATTCTATGAGGACTCTATGTATTAATTAAATTAAAAAAAAAATGAATAATAAAATTATAACATGATTATTATTAGAGTAGGTGGAGGTGCGGGGAATCGAACCCCGTGCCTCTCGCATGCGAAGCGAGCGCTCTACCATATGAGCTACACCCCCATTTTGAGTAAAAATGAAACAGATACATAATAAATTCAAATTAAACAATCAAAAGGGGCTTAAGCAAATCAAGGCCCGAAACGAAGCCCAATTACTCAAGATGTTCCTAAATCCTGAACTAGGGTTTTATTCTATTTCCCTTTCTCACTAACTCTCTAGTTACCAATTTTCTCTCACTAAATCAGAAATGCCGCCGTCGTTACCGTCTCTGCAACTCCGACGGCTTCTCCTCCGTAGCTTCATTTCCTCCTCCTCCGTCAATACTCTTCAATCTCAGCCCCGTATCATTTCTTCCAAGCCGTTGTTTTCTCCTCTTCCCCCTTCCCGTTCCTCTATATTCTCAACATTTCCTTCTAGATTCTTCTCATCTGAAACGAATGCGGAATCGGAATCTTTGGATTCGAATGAGATCGCTCTCTCTTTCTCGAAGGAGCTCACCGGGAATCCAGACGCCGAGTCTCAAACCATTTCGCAGAGATTCAATCTCAGCTTCTCCCACATCACGCCTAATCCCGATTTGATTCTCCAAACTCTTAATCTCTCACCGGAAGCTGGTCGCGCGGCTCTAGGTTTTAACGAGTGGTTAGATTCGAACTCTAACTTCTCTCACACCGATGAAACAGTTTCGTTTTTCGTCGATTACTTTGGCCGTCGGAAAGATTTCAAAGGAATGCTAGAGATCATCTCGAAATACAAAGGTATCGCCGGAGGTAAAACACTAGAATCGGCGATTGATAGGCTTGTTAGAGCTGGTAGACCTAAGCAGGTCACTGATTTCTTCGAGAAAATGGAGAATGATTATGGTTTGAAACGTGATAAAGAATCACTTACCTTGGTTGTGAAGAAGCTTTGTGAGAAAGGACACGCGAGTATCGCAGAGAAGATGGTGAAGAACACTGCTAATGAAATATTTCCTGATGAGAATATATGTGATTTGTTGATTAGTGGATGGTGTATTGCTGAGAAACTCGATGAAGCAACTAGGTTAGCTGGTGAAATGTCTAGAGGAGGATTTGAGATAGGAACCAAAGCGTATAACATGATGCTTGATTGTGTTTGTAAGCTTTGTAGGAAGAAAGATCCTTTTAAGCTTCAACCTGAAGTAGAGAAGGTTTTGCTGGAGATGGAGTTTCGTGGTGTACCTAGAAACACAGAGACTTTCAATGTGTTGATTAACAATCTTTGTAAAATCAGGAGAACTGAAGAAGCAATGACATTGTTTGGTAGGATGGGTGAATGGGGTTGTCAACCAGATGCTGAGACTTATCTTGTTCTGATTAGGAGTTTGTATCAAGCAGCGAGGATCGGTGAAGGGGACGAAATGATCGATAAGATGAAATCAGCGGGATATGGTGAGCTTTTGAATAAGAAAGAGTATTACGGGTTTCTCAAGATATTGTGTGGGATTGAGAGGCTTGAGCATGCGATGAGTGTGTTTAAGAGCATGAAAGCTAATGGATGCAAACCTGGGATCAAGACTTATGATTTGTTGATGGGGAAAATGTGTGCGAATAACCAGCTGACTAGAGCTAATGGTTTGTATAAAGAAGCGGCTAAGAAAGGAATCGCTGTTAGCCCTAAGGAATACAGAGTAGATCCACGGTTTATGAAAAAGAAGACCAAGGAAGTGGATAGCAATGTTAAGAAGAGGGAGACTTTGCCTGAGAAAACCGCGAGGAAGAAGAAACGGCTCAAGCAGATCAATATGAGTTTTGTTAAGAAACCGCACAATAAGATGAGACGGAGAATGTGATGCTGATGAATCTTCAACATCTGATAGAATTTTCTAAAGATTATTGTCTTTGTTCTTTCCTTTTTAAGATATTGTCAAGAGTACTCATCATTTTGCTTGATCATGAGCAAATTGTCCCAATAATCTTTTGTTTTGTCTCAGTGTAACGTTTACTAAGAGTTCATGCTTGGCTCAAGAATCGGAGGTAAAATTAGGTTTCTTGGTTAATTGAATGCTTCTCTTGTACATCCAAGTTGAGTTTAATTATAACGGATCAAGTCAGCTAATCTTTGTTAATTATCTAATATATTAAAGTTAAAACAAGATCCCGTGTATAAAGGCATATCAACGTGCAAATGTATACTAGTCAAAGTCGTCGCCTTGATCTATATTCTTACAAAGTCTCTCTCTGTCTCTGTTCACATCGGAACCACAAGAATGGAGTCTCTCTTCTCCACGATGATTGTCCTGCTCTTGGTTTCTTTTTCCTGTCTCATTTCTACAGGTAAATTTCCTTGTACACAATCACCTGCATTTGTCTTTTCTAAAACTTCAAAAGTCTTTTATGTTCTTTAATCTGCAGAAGCTCTCACCAGCAACTATGGAAACATCACAGTCAAATGGGATCTCTTGAACTGGACGCCTGATGGCTACGTTGTAAGTTCTTCTTCTTCGTGTCTCACAAAATCTCAGAGTCTGCTTTAACTTCAAAATTGACTCTATCTCAGGCAGTGGTTACAGCCTACAATTACCAGAAGCAACGTTCGATTCCAGGATGGAAAATGAGCTGGAGAGGGACCAAGAAAGAAGTGATCTGGAACATGTTGGGTGCAAAAACGACAGGGCAAGGAGGTTGTTCCATGTTCAAAGGAAATATCCCGCAGTCCTGCGTTCGTAAGCCAACAGTTGTCGATTTGCTTCCCGGAACTCCTTTCAATCAGCAGATCGCTAATTGCTGCAAAAGCGGTGTCTTAAAACCTGGTTCAGAAAGTGCATTCCAGTTATCTGTTGGTAGCGCTGGTAACTCGGTTAAGACTGCTCGGATGCCGGCAAACTTCATGTTCACGGCACCTAAACAACAGTACATATGTGGACCGAGTAAGAACGTTAGACCAACGAGGTTTACAACCGCCGACAAAAGGAGAATAACTGCAGCCCTAAGTAAGTTTCACAACAAAAACAAACCTCGACAAATCTGTAATTCTGATTTTGAGACTCACCTGCTTCTTTTTTTGTTCTTATGCAGTGACCTGGAACATTACTTGCGTCTTCCACAAAGCAACATGAACAACGCAACTCTCCAAAGGAACATTATCATAAGCAAATCTTTCTCCAGAGTTTATATGGATTTGTATTATCATGTATGGTTTATGTTTTAAGAAAATAAAATACACTATTTTAATTATTTTCTTCCATAGTGTGTTACCGGCTACAAAATCAAAGACTTGAGTGGTCAGACGTATTAGAATGTGTGATTTCCATGATCAAGACATATTCTATTCACCATGTTTGCTGATTTGAATTTTCAAATGTTCGTAATTATAAATACATAATTCTTTTTAAAGATTAAACCTGTAACTATATGTTTATATGTCTTGCAAAGCGTGGATGCTTTCAGTAAAGTTTATTAACTAAAGAAAGATGAAACATTGAAAAGTAAATGTTGAAGTGCTATTATTTGTATCATTGTAGTTTTTGAGTACAACATTTACCAAATCAACTTTATTTAAAATATAATAACTTTAATTAAAATATAATAACTTTATTTTTGTTAAAAGATTCACATATATATAGATATATTAAAATTTTACTTGCGAACAACTTTTTTACAATGATTTCTTATGAAAGAAGGAAATTTTGGCATGTAGGGAATTTTTGGCAAGCAGTAATCTTTGGTATGTAAATATGCCTTGCAACAATAAGGACTGATTTCCCATCGCTTATTACGTACGGATTCAGTAGTTTGTATAACGCATATTGGAAATTTCATCACAGATGAATAACATCTGAATACATGAAAAAATCCTGGTAAACTATTAAGGTACGGATATGGATCAGTAAAAATAGACGAAAAAAGTGGTCTTGCATTTACGGAGACTATGATGCATATGACCATTAAAAATGAAATCACATTTTTAGTAGACATACTGAGATATTGAGAAGAAGCAAAGAAAGAAAACTTTGTTTAGTATAGCAAAATATATGTTTAATGGTTGATTTATGAACATCAATAAGATACTTGCCTATTTAAATGGAAAGGAACAAAACTATAGTATTAATTATCTTGATTAACGTCTTTGGATTCTTTTAATAAACATTTATTAATTAGCCGTTTATAAATTTGAATAGAGTTGAAACTCCCAAGAGTAAAACGAACAACATTTAAGTAAGAAATACAGTAATATGCATTAATTTTATGAAGACTCTATGCACTAATTTTTTTTGTTTTGAATGCAAAATAAAATAAAAACTCGATTTAGTAAAGAAGATGGAGGTGCGGGATATCGAACCCCGTTCCTCCCGCATGCGAAGCTCAGTAGGTTTATAACCTCCGACAGAAGGAGAGTGACTACAGCCCTGAGTAAGTTTCACAACAGAAACAAACCTCAACAAATCTGTAATTCTGGTTTTGAAGCTCACCTGCTTTGATTTCGTTCTTTTGCAGTGACCTGGAAGATTACTTGCGTCTTCTACAAAGCAACATGAACAACGGATTTTTTTTTTTTTTCATGTATGGTTTATGTTTTAAGAGAATAAAATACACTACTTTGATTGATTGGATTCTCATCTAAACGGATTCCTTCCAGAACCGAATTGATCTATCTATTCCACAAGTAACAAAGACTGATTCAACCGGCGAGTGCTCGATCCACCGTGGTGCACCGTTATGGTTAGAAGGCCACTTTGCCACTTTATCTGCGGTTCTAGCATCCCATGTAACGACCTCATTGCTTGCTTCATCTATGGAGATTACAAACTCTTCAGTGTCGTTAAAAATTGCCTGCAAAACACAACAGTGAAGGCCAGTTAGAATTAGTCGACGAAGTGAATATTTTTGTCTCAAAAGGTTGAGAAAACGAGTCACCTGAGACCGCAGTTTTACCCGCTTTGCTCCAAGATATTCCTTTACCATTCGACCTGAGCCTATTTCCCATAACTTAACTGTGGAATCCTTACCGGATGAGAGAACAAACCTAACAAAAGCCATATGATCAATCAATTGTTCTGCCATGAACTATTGGGAAAAACTAGTGATTCTCAGAGATAATTGATTGAGTCTGCATTTTACCTTTGATCTTTAGTGAACACTGCGCTTGTGACCTCTGATTTTCCATGTGCATTGCCAATGGAGCGAACACACTTTGCGCTAACCCCGTCAAAGAGTCGAATAGCTCCATCCTTTGAGGCTGTAATGTAGATGGATCCCGTGGAAGAATATCTCACCTAAAAAAACCATGAATCTCACAGCCATGAATCCTTGATCATCTTAAGAGATGTTTATAGAACGCACAATTAACATTTATCAGATAACGTGTGACGTACCTGATTAATGGCTCCACTTACTCCACTGTCAGGGAAGTTTGAAGGAAGAAAGCACTGATATGTGTTTACATCGTACAGATGTGGAATTGGATGATCGGTTCCTGCAAAGGCCAAGTTTTCAGTTTCGCAATATCATGAAAAGATTGTCATCTGAATCATAGTTTGAATTCAAAGAGAACCTTTTTCTCTTTGAATTCAAACTATAATAGAAAATCACCTGCAAGAAGAAACTCTCCTGACGGATGAAAAGATATAGAGCGCACGTTATGGGTATCCTGCAGAATTTGGAGTTAAAGATTGGATGAGATACAGTGTTTTCAACATGTAGCTAAACAGAAACTGATATAACAACCATGATCTCTACCTGAAAAACTTTGAATGCTCGTTTAGCCGTGGTTTTGGAGAAGTCGAAGAACCTACCACGTCACAAGAAATGACACAAAAACGAGTTGAACACAAACTTTTCTTGTAATCACCAAGAGAATTCATTTTAGGTAGGGAAAACGTAAATATATACTTTATACAGTTGTCTTTGGCACTAGATATTAGGATTGTGCTCCGAGGGTGGAAATCAAGATCGTTTATCGGCTGCAAATGATTATCACTAATTTAAGAGCCTGTTTAAGAGATACACAAAATCAGAACGGCAAAAATTTTGAAGAAAGAAACGCTTACTTCAGCATGATCATAAAAAGTCCGTATTAATGGTCGAGCTTGAGTATCTCCTGAAATCATCTGTTTAACTTTTGGCACCTCAAAGAAACAACACGGAATATCCACAGAACTATCAACTCTTGACGATGCTTGAAGGAAAAAAAGTTGGTACAATGAATATGACAAAAGTTTGGTACCTCAAAGAGCTTAATAGATGTGTCTGCACCACCAGTAGCAAAAAACATTCCATCAGGACTAAATCTTGCACACCTAACAACGCTCTACAAAATTCATAAACATATCAGCCAAAATAAAATAAAATAGCTTGGAGAAAAACATTATTAAGGGTTAGACAAAGTTGTGTCTACTGAGACATAAACAACGCAAATATATATACCTTGTGCTCTGATAGCGTCTTTGATTCATGCTTTGGGATAGTCTTTGATGAGCCCTTCGCATGATTAACACTAGTTCGAACAATTCCAAACATTCTTTAGATGGTAAGCAGTTTTGATTTCATCTCTTAAGAAACATAACTTATTGCAGAAAGGGACATCACCTAAAGTCGATAGAAGCTGTTCGAGGAGTAGTGATTGATCCATAAGAAGAAGGTAACAAGACTGATGAAGAAACACCTCTCAATGTCCCATTGTTCTCCGCTGCAAGACCCTGTTCTCATCTCAGAACCAAAACATTTCTTCACAGACTCCAAAAAAATATACAGAAACTTCAGAGGGTGCAAAACAATAACCTTTGCAACAAGCTCCAAAAGACGGTTTGGAGGAACCTCAATATTCAATGGTGTCATTGTTGCTGAAGCAACCGCACTTGCAACCTAAACATTTGATCTCAAAAATCAAAATTTTAACCATTCAACAGTAATGAAAAATCCAAACTTTTAGCACTTACTTCATCTATAAATGAATTTCAAAGTTTCAAAAAACAATCCAAAAATAGATAGACCCAGAAATCCCAATCCAAATTGGCGTGCGTATGTAAAGATACAAAATTGGAATCTGAGTGAGATGAAGAACGATAGCAAAAACATACTTGTGAGAGATTGTGATGACGGAGATGAGCTACAATAAGAGCATTGAGCTGTCTAAAGATATTCCCATCTTGCAGAGCCTGCTCCAAATCTCCACTATTCCCCATTTTCTTTATCACCTTATAACCCTAAAAACCTTCCTCACAAGTTCAATTCGAAACCAGAGTCGCCATTTCTGAGCTTACTCTGTCAAGTGTCAACCATCGTCTTCTTCCTCCTCCTCTTCAGAAACAAAGATCAACATGGGCCAATATTTAAAACTATGGGCTGAAATATAAACTAATGGGCCTTTGATATTAAAATATGGGCTGAAATATAAAATAATGGGCCTATGATATTTTAGTGATGATCATGTGCATGACACGTGCGTAACGGTCTCAAAGAAAATTTGAATTCGTACCTGAGCGGCGCTTATAATTTTAATTTCCATAATGGTTTTAAGTTTTGCCTTTCTTGTTTTTTAATTGTTGACCTCTCAAAATAAACAAAAGTCCCCCTTCTCTCTTTCTCTCTCTCTCTTCAAAATTTGAATTCTCAAAAATCGCATTTCCTGAGAATTTTCTTCTCGAAAATTACCCTAGCTCCTCCGTTTCTGGATTGGATCTACATTTTCGTGGTGTTGATTTGAGGTTTCGTTTCTGGATTAGATCCGTAACCAGAGGTTTTCTGGGTTTCTGCTCGGCGGTTATGGAGAGCACAGAGTGCGTTAGGGTTGCCGTCAACATCCGTCCGTTAATTACACCGGAGCTTTTGAACGGATGCACAGATTGCATCACCGTGGCTCCCAAAGAGCCACAGGTAATTCAATTGGAAGGGTTTTTCGTTTTTTCTGCGTTTATTTCTTCTGAGAGTTTTTCAGTTTTGATAAGATTCGTGGGATTATATATTGGTTAAATTCGGGAAATCAAATTTATGCGCGAATGAGAAATAACGTTTATTCTTCATCAGTTAATAGTTTTGCTGTAAGATTCGAATTTTGAAACATTTGGGATTTGTTTTCACATAGAACTGATTCGGTTCAATTCGGGAAATCAATTGATGCGTGAATGTTTTTTTTTTTTTGCTGAAAATATGTTTAAAGATTCGAACTTTGATAAAACTCATTTTGTTGGAATTTCTTATGAACTGAAACAGGTACATATTGGTTCGCATACATTTACTTATGATTTCGTCTACGGAAATGGTGGCTATCCGTGTTCGGAGATTTACAATCACTGTGTTGCTCCACTTGTGGATGCATTGTTTAAAGGATACAATGCCACTGTTCTAGCTTATGGCCAGGTTTGTTTTTAAATTCTCTAAACTCTGCAGTTCCCTTTAGCTACGTGTTTTTTTTTTTGGTTTGATCCATCAAATTCATTGTTTGTTTGTTGTAATTGAAGACTGGTTCAGGTAAAACCTATACCATGGGTACTAATTATAGTGGAGATTGCACAAATGGTGGCGTTATACCAAACGTTATGGAGGATATATTTAGAAGAGTGGAGACAACCAAAGATTCATCTGAACTATTGATACGAGTGTCTTTTATTGAGGTAGAAACAGCTTCTGTGTTTGTTATTTGAGATTTGATTTGTATATTTCACTTGCTGATTTTTACCTTTAAATGCAGATTTTTAAGGAAGAAGTTTTTGATTTGCTGGACTCAAATTCTTCGGCCCTCCTTAAAAATGACAGTGGCGTTCAAGCAAAGCACACTGCTCTCTCACGAGCTCCAATTCAAATCAGGGAAACTGCCAGTGGAGGAATAACATTGGCTGGAGTTACTGAGGCTGAAGTCAAGACGAAAGAGGAGATGGGCTCGTTTCTAGCACGAGGCTCTTTGTCTCGAGCTACAGGCAGCACAAACATGAATAGCCAGTCAAGGTGAATTTGTAATTTGAAATGCACTGTTTTCATTCCGTTTTCTTTATAACTACTTCAATACTTGAAAGAGCTAATGTGGCTGATCCACTAGTAGAGTTATGAGTACTTTTGCATCAAGATAAAATTTCATTATTAGATCATATTCTATGACCAATATTAAGAAATTATAGTTCTTACAAGTATACTAATGTAATGTTTGTTTCTTGCTTTTTTAGTCGGTCCCATGCAATCTTCACAATCACTCTGGAACAAAAGAAGATTGCCGGTGGTTCTTGCACAACAACTGAAGATGGAGGTGAAGATATATTATGTGCAAAGCTTCATTTGGTTGACCTAGCGGGGTCAGAACGTGCAAAACGAACAGGAGCTGATGGGATGCGTTTAAAAGAAGGTTATCTATCTCATGTTTATCTTTATGATGTATAAAGTTGTATAAATATTCTTTCTGGTTTCTTAAAAGAGACTATGACTAAACTATAAGGTTTATTTCATCAATATTTACACAGGTATTCACATCAACAAAGGTCTATTAGCTCTTGGAAATGTTATAAGTGCACTTGGAGATGAGAAAAAGAGAAAGGAAGGAGGTCACGTTCCTTACCGTGACAGCAAGTTAACTCGTTTGCTACAGGTATCAAGGTTCCCTATGTGTTTGTTTATACACGTAAATACATTTTCAATTGAACTACATGCCCTTGTAAATATATGGTTATGAAAAAGAAAAACTAATGGTAATTATCTGTTGTTTAGGATTCTCTTGGTGGCAATAGCAAAACTGTGATGATTGGTATGGTTTCTCAAACATTTCATTTATGATCCAAGTATTAGACAGAACTGTTTTCACCCATCTATTGGATCACATAATTTATGATCTCTGAATGTTGCAGCTTGTGTAAGTCCCGCTGATACAAATGCTGAGGAAACTTTAAATACGCTCAAATACGCAAATCGTGCTCGCAATATTCAAAACAAAGCAGTGGTACTTATATGTTAGTTCTTGCTTTTAATTATGAATTCTCAACTATAGATATCATTTGTGGCCTAACATTCTTGTCATTTCTTCTAATACTTAGATCAATCGAGACCCAGCAACCGCACAAATGCAAAGAATGCGGAGCCAAATTGAGCAACTGCAAACAGAACTCTTGTTCTATAGGGGTGATAGTGGTGCTTTTGATGAGCTCCAGGTATTCAATCTGATCTGAGACAAATAGTGACAGTTTTTCTAGTAACATTTTCTTATACTTAAACTACTATAAAACCTGTTAGATTCTCAAGCATAAGATATCACTACTTGAGGCAAGCAATCGTGAGCTACACAATGAACTTCAAGAACGGAGAGTCGCGTCTGAGCATTTCTCAAAGCGTGCTTATGATGCTCAGGTTTTTCTTCTACTCATTCTTTTTTGATGGATCAAACTTTTATGGCATCTAGCACTTTACACTTATTTTCCATCTATTTTAGGTTGAAAAGGACAAACTTATAATGATAATTGAATCTGTTCGTAATGGTAAATCCTTGGATGAGATTGAATCCTGCCAAAATGAGGTGAGATTTCCTTTATGATTCCTTAGTTGAAGTTTATGAGCGAGTGTATTTTTTCGCTGAAATGTCTAATTTTCCAGGATGTTGGTTTGGTGAACAAGTATGTCTCGAAAATTCAAGAGCTAGAAGGAGAACTGTTGCATATCAAAAACTTGAAGAAAACCAGTAACCACCAATATTCGGATGATTCCTATGACGTTGGGCCTCGTTCGAACAATGTCTTGTTTCCCTCATCCAATGAGTCGTCAGATTGTGAAGACAAAGTGATGGATGTCACTGGTTGGTACCTTAACTGTTGTTTTAGCATTTGTTTTTGCTTGCCTTGCAGAAAGAAGCTGGAACACTTAAATATTTAGATGCTAACAAAACACAACTTGTTTGTCTACTACTTGCAGATTGTTAGGCTGAATTTTTTTTCCCTGATTTAATATATGAGAGAATTTTCTCAATAAGAACTCTGTTTGAGTAGCTTAACCTTGTATGCAGATGAACTTGAATTTCAAGAAAAAGAGATTGAACATTGCTCACTTCAAGAAAAGTTGGATATGGAGCTAAAGGAATTGGATAAGAGACTTGAAGAAAAGGAGGTACTATTCTCAAGTTTAGAGTGCTCTTCTTTATAGTCTTTCATCTATTTCCTTAAGATAGTATGTCTATAACTTCAATTTTTCATGAAGGCTGAAATGAAGCGCTTTTCAAGTGGTGGTACATCTGTTCTCAAACAACACTATGAGAAAAAAGTTTATGACCTAGAACAGGAAAAAAGAGCACTACAGGTCAGTATTCTGTTGTTTATACTGTATTTGAGTGGAACTATGGGCCTATATTTGACTAAATCAAATTGCATGCAGAGAGAAATCGAAGGTTTGAGACATAATCTTGCTAGCATACCATCTGGACCAGGAGATGGTGCCCAGAAACTGAAGGAAGAATATGTTCAGAAACTGAACACGCTTGAAACACAGGTAACTCCCGTTTTATTTCTTAGTTATACTCGTCTTTCACATATCATTTTCCTAATTTATTGTATTTTGTTTCTTTTTAGGTTTCTGTTCTGAAGAAGAAACAAGATGCACAGGCTCAGCTTATGAGACAAAAGCAGAAAAGTGACGATGCCGCAATAAAATTGCAGGATGAAATACACAGAATTAAGTCTCAGAAGGTGTTTTATTTTTTTTGCAGTAATCTCTATTAGAGACTCTCTACATATATGTCTTACCTATGCTAATCTGATTTTATCTACTTTTCAGGTGCAATTACAGCAAAAGATTAAGCAGGAGTCAGAGCAGTTTAGGGCTTGGAAGGCTTCAAGAGAGAAGGAAGTTATGCAGGTATATTTGACTTTTCAGTTTGTAGCCAATTAAGATTCTTCTTAAGCTTACTTGAATTTATTGATTGATTATTATGCTATCTCTTGCTCCACTTCTGAACTACTTAGACAAGTGTCATTTTCTGTCATTAGTCACCTGTAGTATATAACCAGTATTTGTATATACATTTGACTTGAAGGTCTCAAACTTCAAACTAATTCTTAAGACATTTGGATTTAGTTTTCAGAAATCTATCTCGTATTGAACCATTCATTACATCGTATTTTAAATTTGACCAGCTCAAAAAAGAGGGAAGGAGAAATGAGTATGAGATGCACAAACTCATGGCTCTGAATCAAAAACAGAAGCTGGTGAGCACATTTTTATAAACTTTCAGCCCATTGGTAACGATCATTTCTATTATCATGGCTTCTCAAAGTTTGTTTTATTAGGTTTTGCAAAGAAAGACAGAAGAGGCATCTCAGGTGACAAAAAGACTCAAAGAGCTTTTAGATAATCGAAAGGCTTCTTCACGCGAGACATTGAGTGAGGATATTTCGTATAACATTATTTAGTATGACCACCTTTGTTTATATGTCTACTAACTGTGTATCCTATTATATATGCAGGTGGTGCTAATGGCCCTGGAACTCAGGTAACACCCACCAAACTCTATGAAACCAATGTTTTGTTTTCCAAGTTATTGACTAGGTTTAGTGAGTTTGGTGATTCTTCTGGTTAGTTTGTAAATGCAACTTTTTAATAATTTCAAATGTACTCCATTTGCAGGCATTGATGCAAGCAATTGAGCATGAGATTGAAGTCACTGTTCGGGTTCACGAAGTGCGTTCTGAATATGAGAGGCAAACGGAAGAGTATGTCTTTCATCAGTATTTGTTTCATAACTTATTAAGGCCTGACAAGAAGTAATTCTTAAAAAAATGATTTCTTACTAACCTGTCTCAAATAACACTGACTATAATTCAGGAGGGCAAGAATGGCTAAGGAAGTTGCAAGGCTAAGAGAAGAAAACGAGCTTCTCAAGAATGCCAAGATAAGGTGCGTAATCAGGACTGACAAAGATTTTGCATAAACCAAGACCATTCATAATGAAATATATCGTAAACAATTAGTGTCTTCTCTGACAAAAGCAGCGTTCATGGTGACACCATGTCTCCTGGTGCAAGAAACTCAAGGATTTTTGCTCTGGAGAATATGCTTGCGACCTCTTCCAGCACTCTTGTCTCCATGGCATCACAGTTATCTGAAGCAGAAGAACGTGAGCGTGTGTTTGGTGGAAGAGGGAGGTGGAACCAAGTTAGAACATTAGGTGACGCCAAGAGTATCATGAACTATCTATTCAACTTGGCGTCAACTGCGAGGTAAAATCTCAATTAGTGACTGGAGATTTTTGGTAATATGTTGCTTCTTGAAGGATCATCTTCAAAATATGATGCAAAACTCATCCTACATTCTTCTTTCTGTCCATTGTTTAAATTTGAAGGTGTCTAGCCCGAGATAAAGAGGCAGACTGCAGAGAAAAAGATGTCCTAATAAGAGACCTCAAAGAAAAAATAGTAAAGTTTAGCAGTTATGTAAGATACATGGAGATCCAGAAAGCAGACCTCGTGCATCAAGTGAAAGCACAGGTTAGTAGAAAACATCTTCTACTCTTTTTGTATAAGACAGTAAATGTCTGAAATTTAGCATATAAAACCATTGGCATTCCATATTACAGACCTCTGCAATGAAGAAATTGTCAGCAGATGAGAACCTAAAGAACGAGCATAGTATGAAAAAGCAGGAAACCCGAAACTCGACTATAGTTCTTGAGGACATGGATACCTCTGATTCTGAAGCGTCAGACCATGAACGGGAAGATCCAGATCTTGATGATGAATGGAAACCTGAACATGAATCAGAGCGTGAGTCCGAGCAGGAATCGGTTATAAAGCTAAATAGGAAACGAAACTTCAAAGTGGGAAGACGGCGCTCGAGTGTGGTCATGAGGCGTTCATATGAAGAGAATTCGGAAACTCCTTCAGATGATGCAGTGAAATCTGACGTGTGTTGTTGCACTTGCAGCAAGAGCTCCTCTTGCAAGACAATGAAGTGTCAGTGTCGAGCTACAAAGGGATCTTGTGGTCCGTCATGTGGATGTTCTTCCGTGAAATGCTCCAACAGAAACGCAGACGGAAAGGAGAACAATTCCATCTCGGAATCAGAGGCCTTGGAAAACGGGGAGAACTCGCAAGAATCTGATGAAAAGGACAAAGGCCAACAACAACAAGTTCTTGCTTCACGTGGAGCTATGCTGCTACAGAACGCTCTTGCTGACAAGCCAGAGGAGGAGACAAACGATGATGGAGGAACACGAAGAAGAAGAAAACCTCTATCAGACATAGGAAACACAACGGTAAAAAACTCTCTAAAGTTTCCACTGTTTTGGTCATTTCAACATATCTGTGTTCATGTAGCTAGGAAACAACAGCTTTCTGATTTAATGAAATTTTGGTTTCAGGGTAAATCGAATGTGCCAAGGCCAAGCCAAAGAAAGAAATGGAAGAAGACTGTGCTTCAGCTTGTTCCTGTAGGTCCACCAGCACTACCACCCACACACACAAACACACACCTGATTCCAGAAGCTAATTCAGTGACTGTGGACTCGGACACAGCGAGAATGCCAGAAAACAGTGACTCAGGAGAGTCTAATAGCATCAAACTGAAGCTACCGAGGGCAATGAGGTCAGCGTCTTCAAATGGCAGCAACTTGCTGAGAGAAAGAAACGCTGATCAAAACGGAAGTGAGTCGGGAGGCAATAGTGGTTTTGTGCAGAGCAATTCGGGTAGGGCAAGTGGAAGTAGAACTTCAGATGAAAAGGAGAACCACACTCGTCGGGTCTAAAGAGGAGACGTCGCTTGAGGTGCAAGAAAGATGGGTTTGAAATCTTTTCAAGGGTTTGTCTTTTTGTTTATGGTGTGATTTTAGAACATAACAAACGTAAATTTAGGGTTGTGAATTCAGGTTCCTGTTGTGAATTTTCTCAGACAGATACAGTTGTTAAAGTTTGAAGTTTGATTAAGATTTGACTGATTTAAGTATGGTATTTCTTGTGGTAAAGTGAAAAGGGTGTCTTTAAGATTATTGTTGATAGTGTCGGCAAAATAAAGTTATACTCTGTATACGTAATAATCAGCCAGGATACACGTAATCACAGGAATTTAATAATTTGGAATGGTAGTCTTAATTAACGTCTTCACATATTGATAATGATTGCTTACTAACCATGTATATTTTTATACATTGAGGGACTAATTTAGAAATATAATTTCACTTTTGATTGAGTTATTAGTCCAATAACTTTCACAGTTTTACTATAATATAATATTGAAAGTATGGTTAATTGACAATAGGGTATTTCCACTGATAATCAGTCACCAGTAATAATAATTTGTTGGGACTAGAATCAATCACTTGAGTTTTAAATTGATATATGCCTAGATGGTTGTTAGGACCAATATTCCTAAACAATACCAAATTTTAATATAGAAATGTAAAATAATTCGCCGACACATTATTTCGTTATTGACATTGAATATTTCAATGATATCAACTCTGTTTATTTACATCTATTTAGTATAATTTCTTGAGCAACAAAAAAAGTAGTTTTAAAGTTATTTTCCCTAGATTTTTCTATTGTAAAAGCCTATATATCACAACAAAAAATAACCATTTTCTCTTTTGGCAAGTTTAAAATTTTTATAATGAATATACCATTTTTAAAAAAAAATTATCCAAACTAAATTAACCATTTTCTCT
>Ga0041059_1001877_pt1 | contig 16316 bp, 13 predicted proteins | sample AraColnosormetaG_FD_56232 | JGI IMG/M metagenome (GOLD analysis project Ga0041059, IMG submission 56232) | Arabidopsis roots microbial communities from North Carolina, USA - Col MF nosort | ecosystem: Host-associated > Plants > Roots > Unclassified | place: USA: North Carolina | collected...
AAAAAAAAAAAAAAAAATATAGAGTCATTTGATTTTTCTTCTTCTATCCCTTAATGCATATAAATAAAGTTACAATGAGCTATTATATTTGCCTAATCCATCTCGACAAAGCTCTAAGAAGTTGAATCCTACTACTAGCTTTTGTATTTACTCCACTGACAACAATAACACGATAGCTATTTGCTATTGATCATCATCATTTCATATTTCAAAGCCTTTCTGATTCTTCTCTAACCGAAATAACCGGGTACTGGTTTCCTCGGGTTAGCTTGGATAACCAAAAGGATCATATTCATATACGTAACATATGGGCTCATAGACCTTTAGGCTCATAGACCTTTAGTAACAAAAAATTTAAAGCCCACTTCAAAATCCAGTTCAAAATTGTTATAAGAATAATCCAATTTTCCGTGAAGAAAATTAAACCCATAAATGTGACTCGGAAAATCAAGGAACCAATGAGAGGCAGAGAACAAAAGTGTGGAACGTTCATTGAAAACCATATATATCCATCATCACATGCAAAAAGCGTATAATCTGTTGATAATTTTCAAATAAAAATATTAAGTGTATAACAAAGTTTTTTTGAAAAAGAATAAAATAATGTTATTAGACATAGAGAGAGAGCGTGATGTTCTGGATATGTCTGGATTTCTTTAAACTAAAGCATTGCTTTTTTGTCAGCTCAACCTTGACTGTATTTTTCCATAATCTGAGAATTATTATGTTTGAAAATAAATTATTTAATTTAAGCTAAGCTATACAAATTCATACATAGCTCTGTTAATAGGAAAAATATATATAAGTGTTAATTTTCAAATACGTTTTGCACCAAAAGTCTTTCCACCGTGGAAAAAGAAAACGCGGTTAAACATAATTTTTGAGTTTTGTTATATTTTTAGAAAGTTATTGATTAATATATTCAGTACTCTCACTAAACAGAGGTTGAAAAAGGAAATAAAAAAATGGGCTATTAATATTTTCACAAACATAAATAAACCCACTAGTCCATCTCTCTAAATCACAAATTGCGCAACTTACAACATCTATAGAGAGAGAGAGAGAGAGTTTAGTTAGAGAGAAAAAAATGGCGAGATTCACGGTGCTGATTACGGCGGTTGTGCTAGCTTTTCTAATGGCGGCGCCGATGCCAGGAGTGACGGCCAAGAAGTATACAGTCGGCGAGAACAAGTTTTGGAACCCCAACATTAACTACACCATCTGGGCTCAGGGCAAGCATTTCTACCTCGGAGACTGGCTCTGTATGTTCTCTCTTTATCTCTTCTTTCTCGGATCTGTTTATATTAGATCTGATTTCAAACGGGCTTCGTTTTGAATCTGGTAATCGTTTCAAAGTTTTCATCTTTTTCATACCAAAGCTCTTCTCTTTCCTAGTTTCTTCTACAATGCTCCTTCAAAATCTTTAAAGGTCATAAATTAAACAGACAGGTTTTTAAAATTGTTTCCTAATTAGTCCAGATCTGGTTAGAACACACTCTTAAGGTTGTCTTGAATGAGACTCTGAGAACATTCCTCTGTCTCTTGTTCTGTCTGCTAATATACAGTGTCCCACTGAGTTAAAAGCTGAAATCTTGAATTAGACATTTCCATTATAGCTCAATCTCTTACTCGTTTCAGCTGAAAGATCTTGTTTCAAATCAAAAATGTGTCAAATCTTTGGACTAATGTTTTTATGGTCTCTTCTTTTTGTCAGATTTCGTGTTCGACAGAAACCAGCACAATATTCTTGAAGTGAACAAGACTGACTATGAAGGATGTATCGCCGACCACCCAATACGCAACTGGACACGTGGAGCTGGGAGAGACATTGTCACTCTCAACCAGACCAAGCATTACTACCTTCTCGACGGAAAGGGTGGATGTTACGGTGGCATGAAGCTATCTGTTAAAGTAGAGAAGCTTCCTCCTCCACCAAAATCTGCACCTGTCAAGAACATTGGATCGGTTTCAATGGTCACAGGTCTCGCTCAATTCATGATTCCGGTATCTCTATTCGCTTTCCCTGCAATGTGGGATGTGATCTCAAGGATGTGGTAGTAGTCACCAGTCTTCAAAGTTCTTTAGTTGAATCGAAACCGACCTCAAAAATTCTTTTCAGGGAAACCTTTTTAATTTAGTTGAGTTTCTCTTTTCTCTTTGTAATGTTGGATTGTTGGTTTTCCTTTAATCTTTTGCCTTTGAATTGATTGTTAAAGAAAGATTGTATTTGATTTATTTGAGAAATTAAATTACTGAAATTTTCTTAAGATGCAAAAAAATCTCAAAATTCTTGCTTTGTTGGAAGTGAATGAGCTGTGGATCAGTTGTTGAACATAGGAGAGTCATTGTATTCGGATTATCTGTGGATTAATTTCTCTTTGACGTATTTTGGCATATCTGTTCCATGTGATTTTATCTGTGATTGTTCGTATTGTAGCAACCACCACATGTCCTTTTCATAAAGCTGTCAAATCTTCTTACCAAATTGGATTAAATTATGTTTGAAAAATACTTAGATACGTGTATGTATTTATGTTTGAATTTTGCTTGGGAGGGTTTTTAAGAATACGCGTAAATTTAATATGGACCCCTAAACGAATCTAAAATGATGATGTTGATTGATCGGTGGGGACGTGGAGAATTGTAGATTGATGAAATGAAGACTCTGGACAAACCTATTTTACTTTTATTGTTTTGGTATTTATTTGTCTTTGTCAGTGATAATTTAGATGTTAACGACCTTTACCAAATGTGGATATAGTTAGTGACATCAGGTTTCATCACCAGAAACGTCCTCTAATCAAAAATATGTAGTTGTGAGTAATCTAGTTTCTATTTGAATCATTGCATCCTTGCAGATCAAAACCAAAACTTTTATTATGTCACTTATGTTGTACTGGACAAAAGATAAAAACATTATCCCACGCGCTCTAAATTTCTCATCAAGGCGCGTGAAGTGTATTTAAGAGCCCAGATTTTCTGTTTGTTTCCCGGGAAAATTGAACTCACGAGAAGTTAGAACCGTCGAAGGCAGAGATCTAACGCCATAGCTCTAAGATTCTATCAGTTATAGGACTAAAGGGACGAGCTTAATCTTATGAAATGCTTATCCTACCAAAAAGTTCGTCTCCTTCTCCGACATTGCGCTCACCGTTCGTTTCTCCGTCCCGGCAAGGAATTGCACGCCGTTTTAACCACTTCTGGATTGAAGAAAGCTCCCAGGTCGTATCTTAGCAATGCGCTATTTCAGTTTTATGCTTCCTCTGGTGAAATGGTTACTGCCCAGAAACTGTTCGACGAAATTCCTCTTTCAGAAAAAGACAATGTGGATTGGACCACTTTGTTATCCTCTTTTTCTCGGTATGGATTGTTGGTTAATTCGATGAAGCTCTTCGTGGAAATGAGAAGGAAAAGAGTAGAGATTGATGATGTTTCTGTAGTTTGTTTGTTTGGCGTGTGTGCCAAGCTGGAGGATTTGGGTTTCGCTCAACAAGGACATGGGGTTGCTGTAAAGATGGGGGTTTTGACTAGTGTAAAGGTTTGTAATGCCTTGATGGATATGTATGGGAAATGTGGGCTTGTGAGTGAAGTCAAACGTATTTTCGAGGAGTTAGAGGAGAAGAGCGTTGTTTCATGGACGGTGGTTTTGGACACGGTTGTGAAATGGGAGGGGTTAGAGAGAGGAAGAGAGGTTTTTCACGAAATGCCTGAGAGAAATGCTGTTGCTTGGACGGTTATGGTTGCTGGGTATTTGGGAGCTGGGTTTACAAGGGAAGTATTGGAGCTTCTGGCAGAAATGGTGTTTAGATGTGGGCATGGTTTGAACTTTGTCACTCTTTGCTCGATGCTATCGGCTTGTGCTCAATCGGGAAATCTGGTAGTTGGAAGATGGGTTCATGTGTATGCATTGAAGAAGGAAATGATGATGGGGGAGGAAGCAAGTTATGATGATGTGATGGTGGGAACGGCATTGGTTGATATGTATGCTAAATGCGGAAACATAGATTCTTCCATGAACGTCTTCAGATTGATGCGTAAGAGGAATGTGGTGACATGGAATGCTTTGTTCAGCGGGTTAGCAATGCACGGGAAAGGTAGAATGGTGATTGACATGTTCCCACAGATGATAAGAGAGGTGAAGCCAGATGACTTAACCTTCACTGCTGTCTTAAGTGCTTGCAGCCACTCGGGGATAGTAGATGAAGGGTGGCGATGTTTCCACAGCCTCCGGTTCTATGGTTTGGAACCTAAGGTTGACCATTATGCATGTATGGTAGATCTTTTGGGCCGAGCTGGTCTTATTGAAGAAGCAGAGATCTTGATGAGGGAAATGCCAGTGCCTCCGAATGAAGTTGTCCTCGGTTCGCTTCTAGGCTCGTGCAGTGTCCATGGAAAGGTGGAGATAGCCGAACGAATTAAAAGAGAGCTTATTCAGATGAGTCCAGGCAACACAGAGTATCAAATACTTATGTCCAACATGTATGTTGCAGAAGGAAGGAGTGACATTGCTGATGGGTTAAGGGGAAGTCTGAGAAAGCGAGGCATCAGAAAAATACCTGGTTTGAGTTCCATTTATGTTAATGACTCAGTACATCGGTTTAGTTCAGGAGATAGATCACATCCGAGAACGAAAGAGATCTACTTGAAGTTGAATGAAGTGATTGAACGGATAAGATCAGCTGGCTACGTCCCTGATGTCTCTGGCCTGGTTTCACATTCGGAGGGTGACTTGGAGGAAAAAGAGCAAGCTTTGTGCTGTCACAGCGAGAAATTGGCTGTCTGTTTCGGGCTTCTGGAAACAAAACCGAGTACACCTCTTCTTGTCTTCAAGAATCTGAGGATATGTCGAGATTGTCATTCGGCTATGAAGATTGTTTCAAAGGTCTATGACCGAGAAATCATCATCAGAGACAGAAATAGATTTCATCAGTTCAAGGGAGGTTCTTGTTCTTGTTCCGATTATTGGTGAACAGATATGAGAATGACAAATTTGCAAAATGAGACAAGGTTGAGACAATGGAGGAAAATTTCATTGAAAATCTATAAACGACTGTACTACAATTCAAATGCATACAGAAGTTGTGTCCTGCAAAAGGTGAAGAAGTAAAGTAAAATGTGTTAATTTTATGAAAAGTTAGGGTGAAATCAAGAAGCAAATTCTCAAAATCTTGATCAAAAAGAGCATCATTCTCTTCTGATCAGTGGGAAGGTCCAGTATCTTCCTTCTCTGAATCATCTTTGTTCCCAGAGTTTGGAGAGTTTTCAGCTGTTACCGTCTCATCATCCTCGTTCTGAAGAAGCGATGAGAATGATAAAGGGTTGTACGTCGAGCTAGCCTTTTGTAACCCTCTTATAGCTCTCATTGCAGCGAGTGTACTCTTATATATATCAAGATTTTCATTGCCGAGAGTTGAGGAAGTCTCAGCTGAGATTCTTGGGGAGTTGTGCTGATGTGAGCTTGAGTGTGCTTGCACTGCGCTAGAAGACTCTACAACTTCCGCTTCTGAAGGAAAAAGAAGCTCAAGATTGGCCTCACATTCACGGACTAACCTAGTAAGTGGCTCTGTAGTAAAGAAGGGTTGATGGAGAACAAGCTGTGTGAAAGGCAAACGTAAAAGTCCACCTGTTCTTTTATCGTACTTCTTCAAAATCTTGACAAGTCCTAGAATGGAAGATGTTTTTAGCATACAGTAGTAATGTGTTACAAAAATTGGTTTTCTAGTTAAAATATATGATTACCTGCAAAATTAAGGGAGCTGTAGTTTTTCAGGAGCACCATCTCGCCATGAATGGTAACAAGGTCTCTCCGAATATCCATCATTTCTTCGCTGAACTCACTTTCTGATGCAAATTCCCCATTCTTTTCTTTAACTTGCTCGATTCTTTCCTTGAGCTCCTGTTTGCAAAATGATGAACACACACTAATCAATTAGAGCTTCATATGTCTATAAACAAGCAGAGCAAGAAGATGACCAAGGCTCATAAACCATACTAATATCTAAGCAATGTGATCTCGATTGTGATATACCACAGAGCAAATAAACCACTGTATCATTACATCAATACAGACAAACTCACTTGAAGCACAGAGAAACTAGATCCAATTTGATTAGAGATCATCACTAGAACTACCTCCGGTTTCAACTACTAGCAATTTTGTTCTAGGATTCGAGATTAATCATCCAATCGAAGATAACCTATGGAATGATTCAATTCTAGAAACTTGTTTAGCTTCTGAATCAGTAATCACATGAACCAAGTTCTAACTTGACCTAAAATCCTGAAGCTAGAATAAATTCGGAAGCAAAAACCTGTAATCTGATAACGAAATCTTCTTCCTTATCAACGTAAAAATCGTTAAACTTCTCAAGTTCATCGTTAAGTATCCTCACAAACGAACCCTGGAGATCTTCCGATGGCCTGACGCCGGGAACCACACCGCCGTCGTCGGCGGCGGAAGAGATGTTAGTAGTATCAGCAAATACTGGACGCGAATCGTTGTGATCGGAATTGGCGGGTCCAAAATCGGCGGAGTAATAAGGATAATATTTGAGAAGCTTTTTTAAAGGTTTATAGCAAAGGAACTTGTCTCTCCACTCTGGTAAAGTTTCTTCGAGGTGAGTACGAAACTCTTTGCCGAATTTCATGTAGAAAAGGCTCTGTGTTGGATCTAAATGGAGAAGACGGAGATTGCGACGGTGCAGAGCTCGTGGATAAGAACGAACGCGAGAGAGAGAGAGAAAAGCGCGAGAGCAAGGAATCTTACAGAGAGAGAGAGATAGAATCTGATGAAGTGGACGTGGATGCTTCTGATTAAATATTGACCATTGATCTTCTTCGTTTTTTTTCTTCATTAACTTGTTAATTTGGATATTTATCGATCAAGAAATTCGGAACAAATATGCATTGGTGGTTAAGTACTAATTGAAATAATGTGGTAAAATTGTTACTTGAAGTAATTATGTAAATGTAGTGAATAATTTGCGGATGTAATTATGTGGAATAATGTTTTGTTTCAATAATAAAATATTAAGATGCTCCAATAGAAAAAGGTTAGATTAAAAGTTAGCTGGACGACATAAATTGGCACAAGCGAATCAATTATCATTAAAATTCATCTAAACAAAGTGATTCTGTTCGTTTTTCTTCGGCATTTGATTATGTTAATTTTAAAAAAATCAGCAAGTTGTGATTATATGCATATACAATATGTCCATGAAGTTCCATGAAATAACATCACAGAATTATAATAGCTTTATCTAAAGTGGCTCTTAACCAGATCGTCAACCTGAGATGAGCCTCTGACGAGCTTGAACGGGCATGCACCTATAATAAAATAGAAAGAACCAAAAAAACTATTGAATAATATTCGTTATATTCCAATAGATTAGATTCGTCTTCCCATATAATGAGATTCCCTTATATTTTACGTATAACTATAAGCGGATCCAGAATTAAATCCACTTATATTCATAGACTATATCACTTTAAACAGTACTTATCACTAAAAACTATACAATTAAATGTTGATGTTATAGTCACGACTCTAAATTCTTATTGGCTAAAGTGTGTGACCAGGGTTTGTTTTTATATATTTAAACATATTTATTCATGCCTCCAACATTTAGGCATCTGTAGTTTCGTTTTTAATAGTAGGAAGAAGAAAAAAGAAGGGAATGAAAAGGTGAGGAACGACTTTAACTACTGCTTTAGCTCAAACGGGACGTTGACAACTTCTTCATATGGTACTATCAAGAGCCTGAATAATGTCAGCCTTTAAGTGCTCAAAGTCTTCAACACAAAAAGTCCAAAACTGAAGCCGAAATCGACGCGCTCATTGTGCGAATGGTAAGAAACTTGAATTTCGCAGTTCGACGACAACCACGCGTGTTACGTTTGGGCTGACTTTTATATTGCCCATTGGGCTACAATAAGCTCAGTTTTTTTCATATTATCCATAGACCCACATAATTCAAAAACGTAGGTCGACAAATGAATATGTCGCCACTGAAGTAATGGTAATTTACACATTGGTAGTTGTTTGAACTTTTAAGCCGTGGTGGAAAGTGTAAGAGAGATCCCGAAATCAAATTCAAACTACATGATTGCTTGGATTGAATCAGACAACAAACCAGAAACGACAATAGCAATTTTTCTTTGATTAACTCAGATACACAAGAAGTTGGAACATGCTTTTTAGGACCAATTTTTTTCTCCCTTTCTTAGATTGTGTCCAATGGGACCAAGTAGAGTAATATAAGGACTCTTGCAAAACGAAGTATATAACGCAAAACCGGGACACTGAGGTCCTTAGTGTTATAGATAATCTGGTTAAGAGGTGAGGTGTATGTGAATGTGAACGGTGTTATTGGATGACAACAAATGGAAAGATGTTCTTGACTCGGGTTTTAAGCCAATGGCAATTATGGCTCCAAAAAGGTCTTAAAACCGTATAATATGCTTTTCAAAAACACATTTGTTCCTTCTTATGCTAAAGGATGAATCATGAAAGAAGAAATCAAACTAACCGGGGAGACATCACCCCCAGCTTTTGGCATCTTATTGTAAAGAAAGAAGAGTGGTTTAATGATGAGCGGTGGCTTCAACCTTCTTCTGTGACATCGATTTGATCTGCAGGTGAAAAAGCAATTTGTTGGTACTTATCTTAGCATATACTACTAATATTCAAGAACATTTCAGGTATAGAGACATCTAAGTTATAAAACATTTCCGGTTTGCAAAGAGATAATCAGTGGAGGAACCAGGATGAGCAAACAACAAGATTGAACAATGTAAACCTTTTTAGAGTTTGCAACATGATGAATGAACCAGAGATTTTGCTCAAGGCATCACATCACTGGCTCAGCTACTCAAAGAGAACAGAGGAGACTAACAACCAAAAACATTTAAAAGCTAGTAACTTCAGAAGCAAAAACCAGAGAAAGACACCACAAAGTGGTGTTTCAACAAAGTCGTTTAAAAATTGCTGACGACTTGTAGAAAAGTAGCATATGATAATCTAAAAGGGATTATAAGATCAAAACTCAGGCATAATCAGTGGACTAGCAGAAACAACAAACTAACAGAAGGAGTAAAGCAGCATTCTGCAATTCACATCTATAGCTCGAGAGCACTGTAAATTCAAACAAAAATTTGCTATCTCACTCTTAACTACGATCAAAATCATAAATTTTCTGATGATAAAATTTGTGTAGCCACCAATTTCGAGATAACATGTCACCAACAATTCAAATGTTACAATCACCAGATGATGAAAACAATTCATTAATCAATATTATTGCAGATTCATAGCAGATACGAGCAATATAATCAACAATTTCGATAAAAACAAGACAAAATTGAGATAGAATATGACCTTAAGGACCTTGAGCTTCATGTTCCCATAGACGAGACCCAACCCAAAAGCCGAAGCACGAGCCACCTGATCATTGAAGCAATAGACTCGTTGAATCACACAAACTCTTTACAAAAGAAAAAAAACGAATCTGTGCTACAGATCGAGAATCCGATTAGAGAGATGAATTACCAGAGCAAGAGAGCTGGTGCCGGAGTAAAGACCTGGAGGTAGCGTCATTGTCAAATCACTGTTGGTCTCTCGGAGTCGTCTTCGGAGAAAGAAAACCCTAAAAATCCCAAATCAAGCGAAGCTTCCGTAATCTCAAAAAAAAATCGCGATTCGTGATGGTGGAATTGTTCGCTCCTTTTTCGTAATATTTATTTTCCTTAACCCGAGTAAACTGATTATTGGGCTTTAAATGGGCCTCTTATATTCTCGTATTACATAAAGGACTAACATAGATCTAAACCTAATTACTTTTTAGCCTAATCTCTAAAAACTCTTTTAAGAAAATCCAAATTTTATCCTATATTTTATTGCTATAATAATTTAATTTTCTCAATGATTAATATCGTTTCTGAAATTTTGGGATATTATTTGGGTCCACTTGCAACGGGTCATATCCAAATAAATATAGTATCCTATTTATCACTACGATTCATATTTATTATTTCATTATGAAATATTGGCTTGGTCTTTTTTTTCGGCTTTTGTGTTTCTTATATTATTTTCACAATTAATATGAAAAAAATGAAAAATCGGATTCGAGAGAGAGAGGCAAAGCCCAAGGCAGAAAAGGACATGAAACAACCAACATTTAATTTTCTCATATAGTAATCGACATGTCAACGTGTTGTTTTTATCACATCCACATTATCATCATGTAACTCTCAATCTTTCACATTTCTTACGTAGTTAACAAAATAAAATAAAATAAAATTGACCACAGTATATGTATACTTTCTAGTGTAGTGGTTACTGGTTAATTAGTAGAGTGATTTTGGTTTAATTTGTAGAAGTGGTAACGTACAAAAACTGTGTTCAAGATAGATTTTTTTAATCCGGGGGACGGTTGATATGTAGTAATCGTGTTCGTCAGAGAACATTCAATATCTTGGATCTTAATGAATCAAAAAGATACGATTCGGTCACTCAAGAATGACCAAAAATGTCTTCAAGTTGCCGAAGACCAATGCTTTGCAGCAACCTATTCATGGCGAAAGACGTCCATGAAATGATGTGCTCATGCATGTTTTTATGTTATTTTAACTTAAAGCATCTCGGAGCAAAATAATACTACAAGAAATATAGAAACACACTTTGAATCTCTAGAAATAGACGACTAAACAAGTTTTGTTGGAATTTTCTTTTTATCTTTTGCATCATTAAAGCACAAAACTACGTAAACAAATAGCAAGCAAAACACTAATTAATAGTTAACAAAAATTAATTACATTGGGATCAAAGTATTTTGCATGGAACAGTTTTGGTCTCCGGACCTTGAAATCTATGAACCATGCATAAACTATCTTTAAAATTCTAAGAAATTGAACAAACATAAACTTCATGCTTGTCTTTTTTTTTTTCTCTCTCTCTCTACGACGTCCTTTTTTTGGAATGTTAATCCAAATAGCATAATTTAGTGAAACAGTAATTAAAGAAAAAAGAAAGCGCAAAAATTGGATTAGTTTAAAAATTGTCTAATCAGAGTTTAAGCACAAAAACTAGAAACTAAAAAAGAATCAAAAACATTCCCAACAAATATCAACCCTTAGATTCAGAACATCGGTGAATCCGACGGTGAAGGATCTACAAAGTTAAAAATGCTGTCCAAGTAGTTCTTGTTGTCCTCATAGTAGTTGCAGTCACCACCACTACTCTCGCCGGCCGTCTCGTTTTTATCGCCGGAGAAACTCCGGTCGATTGAATCACCACCGAGCAAGAGACCCGTGAACCCTTCTTCGATTCCTTCTCCCATCTGCGTAGTTTCAAACTCGTGCATCGTTGAATTGATCCAATCGTGTTCAGGTTCTTTCATCAGAGTCACACCAGTTGATGATCCGACAAACTCTATCTTCGCCGGGATTGATTCCTTCATCTCAGAGAATGACACTGTAGATGTCGGAGATTCAAGCTGTTGTTGATCTGCATTGTCTTACAAAACTCAAACAAAGTTCCAAAGTTTAAATTTTGCGGAGACTTAGTGTGTTTCTTTGGTTTACCTTCGTGTGGTTTTGTTGTCCAATTAGGTAACAATGACTTGTGAGTGAATCCATGATGATGATGAGGTTGAGATGATGTTTTGGTTTGGTAATGTTGTAAATGAAGAAGCTTTGATTCTCTAGCTAGTCTTGCTTCAGCTTCAAGCCTTGCACTTTCCCATTGAGCAGTGTGGCTAAGTATAGCTGCGTTCTTGGATAGACCAAGAGAAGATAAAGGAGTCTCGTTTTTGGGTTTATGAGTCACTGGATCAATCCCCATTTTCACTAACCGTTTCTTCAAATGAGTGTTCCAATAGTTCTTGATCTCGTTGTCTGTTCTCTTTGGCAAATGAGTAGCAATCGCTGACCATCTATATACAAACAAAAAAAGAATCATGAAAACTTTAGGAAAAGATTTGTGATTGTTTTGTTTTGTTGCAAGAAGGACCAGACCTGTTTCCTAACAGAGCATGGAGTTGGATAATGGTTTGTTCTTCTTGTAAGTTGAATTTGCCTCTTTTGATGTCAGGTCTTAGGTAGTTAGTCCATCTTAGTCTACAACTCTTTCCGCATCGATGGAGACCTGAGAAGAGAAAGGAATAAATATGAGAGAAAGTTTTGATTATAGAGCACAAAATGTGGAAAGATTCACTAACCAGCTTTCTCAGGCAATGAACGCCAACTTCCATGACCATGTTCTTCAATATAAGCTAAAAGTTTCTGATCCTCCTCTGGTGTCCAAGGTCCTTTCTTCAAACCCAATTTGTCACAACACGGTGATCTACCCATTGTTTTGAGAGCAAAGAAATAAGAACCAAAACTCTGATCTTATTAGAAGAAGGAGAAGGTAAGAGATATCTTCTACTTATTCATGTGATGATCATGATCATCACTATCAGAACACAAAAGTTTGGCTACAGTTGTGGAAATGTTACAAGTGAAGCATATCTCAGTGAAGAAGGATGATATATAGAGGAAAGAGAAAGACACACACAACAAATGAATCCCTTTTTCCCCGGCTCACTCACATGGATGAGCATTTATTAACAAAATGGGGTCTATAGAAGTTATTACCTTTGTGGCTCGAAGACCTGGAACAAGTCCCCCCTAAATAACTCACACAGAGATAAAAGCGGTGATCTTTTATTACTTACCACTGTTACTTTTCCATATCACAAGATTTAAAGCGGTTATATTTCTTGTGCTAGAAGTAAATTCAGGTCACTATCTACCCTAATAGCCTTATAGCCCTCACTTTGATGATCTTAGTTATATTAAGATCAATATCTCAAATTTATTTTTACATGTTCAGCTTCTAGCACTCTAATATCTTCATCCGAAATGCCATCATCGTTCTTCCGCATCAAACTTACCTATAAAAGTTATAAGAATATAACACATACTAAAATTTCAACAATCTACTTTTATACAATGGTTCAAAATAAGAAGAGATGCCTTTGGTTTGTTAGCTAGCTTCAAATTACTATTATTGGTAGTTTAAGTCTTTAAAAGTCCATACTGTTGTTTTTCTCTCTATGTAAATGCTAAGCCTATAACTAGTTATCTTTTATAAGTTACACTACATCATCATCAAAATCTTATAAATTGACTTTTTTCTGCTTTGACATTTTCTTATCTCTCATCAACCTTTACTAAAAAGAGTAGATAGTAAATGCTGTGAAATGGCGGTGACTAAGAGGAAACTGACACTACAATAGTAAATAAGTGAGACAGAGAGCATAAAGTAGGAGAAAAAACTTAGTGGATGCAAGTTAAGTAAGCATATGCATAGAATTTCTTCTTTATTCAGTTTTTTTTTTTCATTAATTCTCTTCAAATGGTAAAATTTAAACTTGCGTAAGCAAACGATTAGAAACTTTATGACTACAACAAAATTCACACGGAACTCTATATTAGTTATGCACTAGGCACCAGATAAACCCTTTATATACAATAATAGTCTTGCAAAGTGAGGGTTCTAGGTTTGAATAAGTTGCGTGTATATATATCTTATGTGTAGTTGTAGAGAAAATCACTTGGTTGCTACATTGTCCTTGATGTCAAGTCCAAGAGTATCTACATCTTCAAATTGATTTTTAAAAAAACTAGAATATATGAGAACAATGAGCTTATACTCAGTCACCAGAACCCAAATCTACTTAGATTGATGTTTAAATCAATGGTACGGAAACCGGTTTAACCTCATCTTGTGATCTTATATGGTTGTGGTACCTTGCAGGTGTACAAATGTTATCATCAAGGTAAATTATCCTGCCAAGAAAGGTAGATGATTTATGAAGGCAAACGGTGACATTAAAGAGATTTTACAAGACCAAATTAAACAAGGTAGAGTAGCTAAATGTGTTCCATGAAGGCAAAAGATGGATTTATTGAGGTGGGCCTCCAAGCTTTGTGGGGTAAGTAAGAAGTATCTTCATCGAATCAGAGAACGATAAGACAAAATCATAAAGAATTGTACAAATAAACACAAAAAGAAATCAGTTTTTAATAAAATGAATAAATGTGAATATGAAAGTTGAAGAAGAAGAGAGAGGAAGAGAGCTCATGGATCAAAGAAGAAAATCATATTGGCTGCAAATGATGTAAAGGACAATGGGGACAAACCTCTTTAAATGTCTTGCTGATACCATATTGCCAGCTCCTACACTCTGTATGGTCCTTACATACTTCAAGTTAGCCTTCATAAATGACGCCACTTGTCGATATTCTATCGATCCACGATTCCGATAAAAAGACTTCCCACATTTGATGCTACAAATCTCCTGCATAAGTGTACTTGATCAGACATTGCAAAAAGCAAGAAGTCACACTTATGAAATCAAAAACACCGAGCCTAAATACATGCCATGTGAGAAGTAGCATGCTCAATCTGCAACATTCAGACTGAAAAGATTCAACACTTGTAGTTTGGTTCGGTAGTTACTTTGTTTTAGCTGGTACGTACATAAGAAATGTTTTGTATCAATAAACTATCATACAATACAAAACTTGGATATAAAGAAGGGGAAAAAAACAACAAGGATCACTATTGACTTAATTTCAGGAAAAGACATTAGATTAGCCAAATCTCTTTTTGTTACCTTTTGAGAGTTTATGCATCAACTTGACAAATAATAGCAATTAAGGCGTGGAACAAAAGTCTTTAATCACATCTTAAACAACTCTTTCAGTGGAAAGGAATCTGATAACAAATTTTCATGTCTAAAGCTAAAATTAATGATACCTATATCCATTTCTCCCAAATATTTCAAATTTGATATTTGTAAAAAAATAAAAAAAATCAGGTTTCTTCAAACATAATACAATCCAAAAGATATGATCAATTAATCAATCATCAACCTACAAGTCAACAAAGAAAAAAAAAGGCCAAACAACATAAGAAAACGTGTTAACCACAAAAGGCGAAACATAAGACATTACTAGTGAGTTAATTCATAAGATTGGCAACACACAACCAACAAAGAAAATCTCAATTAATTAAGCAAAAGTAATAATTTAGTACAACAACATGAGTCAATTGTCAAAGGGCCGACTAAGTTAATAAAATGCTGACTAGTGAGGGATCACTTCCTCGCAAAGTCACCTTCAAAAGGAGAGTACATAAATTATTGAGGACGACCAAGAAAGGAAGAAACCCACCACACCAACAAGAGCAGCAGCTACTGTACTAGATTTAACTCACCTCTCATTGTTCTCCCCAGTTCTCTGTTTACTTGTGATTAAGAAATTGCTCTTCTCTGCTTAGATGTTTATGTGTCTCAAATTAAAAATATTTTGTTGCTCAAGAGAGGTGGAGTTTATTTCATCTTCGTTTTCATTGTAATTTACTAATTTCCTATATTCTGTTATTGGAATAGAAACTTATCGAGTAAGATATTGCAATCACATTTATCATCTATGTGACTATTGGTGCGTTTAGAAATGTTTTTTTTCTTCTTCTTAAGAACAAAACCAACTAAATGAAGACTTTCAAATGTTTTCACAACACACCACACAAAGCTTGCCTTTATTGATTCTGGCCTTGATTTAAGTAACATGCATGCCATTAAATCCCCAATTCTGTCATTTCTATGTCTTTACGGAGGATCACAATGAAAACATGATGATGGGTTATAGAGCAACTTGCTTTTTGTATTTAAAAAAGTTTCTATAAATAGATATCTTTATCTTTTAGATACATATATATCACTTTTAAAAAAAGAATGAATCGTCTTTTGTGCTTTTTGTTTGTTATGGTATTATATGTTGGGTTGTGTAATGCGCAGTTTGGAAAGAAAAACTCTCTACATTTCAAGAATTCTCTGAGTCCAGGTCCAGGAAAAGATCTCTCGGTTTATTGTACTTTTAACAAAGAAACTCTAGGCAGCATTGATTTAAACCCTGGAGAAACTTACGATTATAGTTTTCATGGTAAATTCGATTTCAAAAACAAAATTGATTGTATCTTTCGGAGGGAATCCTTTTATGCAAAGATTAGGGCATTTGAAAGTGGCAGTGGCGTATTTGATCATGGTAAGAAAAACTTTTGGGATGCTAAAGAAGACGGGATTTACTTCACACATGGTAAAAAGGTACCAAAGTTAGAGTATACATGGATCTCTAACTAAATATATATTTTGTTACTCAAATATGTACAACTAGATTTTGACCCGCGGTATACCGCGGGGCTAGGTTTTTAATAAAATTTGTTATATAAAATGTATATGTAAATATTTGTTTTATTAATATTGTTTGCT
>Ga0041059_1001878_pt1 | contig 16314 bp, 12 predicted proteins | sample AraColnosormetaG_FD_56232 | JGI IMG/M metagenome (GOLD analysis project Ga0041059, IMG submission 56232) | Arabidopsis roots microbial communities from North Carolina, USA - Col MF nosort | ecosystem: Host-associated > Plants > Roots > Unclassified | place: USA: North Carolina | collected...
AAAAAAAAATCATTTCGAGTATGACCATGAAAACTACTAGGAGACGTAACGTCACGGTCAAAACTCAAAACACCTTATTACAGATTAAACCAGGATCGCATCATCACTGTACAGAGGAACCATTCTTATTATATTTTAGCTAAGCTTTGAAATTGTCCTTTGCTCTTCTTATAATACCCAGAGCTTCTGCTTCATCTGCTGTCTCTGGAATACCTAAAGCTCGACGGATATCTGTGTTCTCAGTGCGGAGAAACGGGTTACAAGCTTTCTCCATCTTCATCGTCGTTGGAATCTGAGATTTCCCAGACACGAAATTAATCAAGAAAATCTAGAATCCGAGTCCAGAAGTCATAATTTCAATTACTTTGGATATATATTATCAATAGCGACAGAAGAAACATCAATGACAGTGAAGTTACTGAAATGAAAGAAAGATTACCGTTGGTAATTTCTTGTCACGGAGTTCTGCAACGTAGGCTGCATAAGACTGGAGCACTTCGTTTGTTGGTTCTATAGACAATGCAAACTTGGAATTACTCTGCCAGATTGAAAATGATTCCATCAGAAGCGATAACACATGTGTGGTATTTGTATATTAAAAACACACAATAAAGATAACAAACCAGTGTATATTCATGGCCACAGTATACGCTTGTGTCATCTGGCAACGCAATTATCCTCTGTAGAGAAGCTAGCATCTGCAGCAAAAGATGCAGATTGTTGAAAACCAATTAAAACAACTGACACTTAATAAAGTCAAGTTCAGAGAGAACCAAAGATTAGATAAATGATGTTTACCTGCTCTGGAGTACCTTCGAAGAGTTTACCACATGATAAGCTAAACAAGGTGTCCCCGGTGAAAATTGCTCGTGCCCCTGGAAAGTAGAAACTAATATGGCCTACAACAGAAAATGGGACATTAAAATGGGGACAAGGCTTAAGCATATACTGTGCATAGTTTATGTTTGAGGAACCGAAACCAGCAAATCTTCAATAGTTATTGAGAGAAGTTAAGAACCTAATCAACTAATCACAGGGCCAAGGGAAATACAGAGTTCTTACTTCTTAGAGCATCAAAGAATATTATGACAAAAGCAACACTTATTAGAATAGAAACTTATTTCTGTGAATCTTTCAAAATATACAAATTCTTGAGGCTCAAAATGTTATTTAATACTACAGACCAGTAAACTATACAGGTCTCACAAGTAGGATATATTTCTATATTTCAAGCAGTCTGAGAAGAAATCCCCCAACACATTACATACTCCTCGAGTTATAAACAATTCTGAATTCTCAAAGCATTATGTAGAAAAAATGAATGACATAAAAATATGGATTGGATAACTAAACTTTGAACTAGTCTGAACCAGAAGTATATAAACTAAACACTGAAAGGAATAAACTATCCATTTAAGATGGCAAGTATTCAACCTCTGGTGTGGCCAGGAGTTTCCATAATATGGACTTCATGGCCAGCAAACATCCATTTGTCAGCATCTTTCAAGGCTACATCAATTCCAGGAATCCGGTCCCTATCTGCAGCTGAGCCGATCACCTAAGTACATCCACCAATATAGTGTGCAATTAATAATTACAACAAAAGTCTTTGAAGCATCTCCACACAATATGGACAGAGAGAGAGAGAGAAGTAAGATCCGCCTACCTTTGCACCATACCTGTCTTTTAATTCCAAATTGCCACCAGTGTGATCATAATGGTGATGTGTATTTAATATATAAGTTAGATTTCGACTATTCTTCTGGAGGGCATCCATAACAGGTACAGCTTCAGAAGGGTCAACCACACCAACTGTACCGGTATCCTCATCATGTAAGATATAAGCATAGTTGTCCGTAAGACATGGCACCTGAAAAGAAGAATTGTTATCCGCAAGACTGCTAAACAAGCTTGTTGACTTGATATTTAAGACACAAATAAATGTGCAGCTGAGGAAACGGTTCAAGTAATCACTAGTTTACAAGTTGTTGTTTGTTGCAAAGACAGAAAAACCATTTACAAGATGAAGCCATTATTTTAGGACAACAAAAGAAATAAAAAGGAAGGAAAAGCAAACACACAAACCAGTTCAATTTGCAATGAGGAAGAGACATTGGAGACACTGCAGAATCTTGAAATGCGAACGGATTTACCAGCATCACGCAAAGTCCTAAGAGGTGAAGAGAACAGCTTCATGACACCAGAGACAAGACCCTTTCTGACGTGAAGCTGTCTCACGCAAGGCCTCACACATGGCTGACTAACTAGCTTCTGATAAACATATAGATAAGAGCAGAGACTAATCAAAGATATGAACAACAATATTGAAAAATATTCATACAAGAAAAGTCACAGCCAAGACTCATACAAGAAAAGTCTCAGAGAAGCTTTGAGTAGAAGCTAGTGTGATTTTAAAAAAAAAAAAGAAAAAGTGTACAACCAGATTTCTCAATTCATAATTTCACCATAAACAGAGAAAGTTCATTAACTGAAAAAAAATCCAGTCGTAAAGAAGTAAGTAACTTGTATAAATCCAATAAGCTATAACGCATCGAATTAAAATAGAGATTTAAGAAGAAACAATCAAGAGTATCTAATTTTTCGAACAGAGGAGTGAACCCTAAAAAATTGGTGAGTAATCGGACAATGAGATTGGAGGAAATGATTCAGCACGAATTAAGGAAATACAAACCCTAGAACATCTAAAGAATGATGCTGCAGAAGAAACTTTGGAGATGGCTTGCATCTTTCTCTCTCGATTGCCCAATTCTGTCCAATTTTGTTATAGAGAGAGAGAGAGTTCTACACAAATCTCTGTGAACTGACAACAGAAACTGACCCAAGTGACCAAGTCAGTCACACTACTACTAAACCGAAACCAAACCAAACCAAACCAAATAATCAGGGAGGCGTGGTCTAATGATTATTAAGTAAACCGTATGATAGATAAATACATAAACCGATATTTGAAATAGGTTAATAGTGTAGTTTATAAATTCATCCTATATATAATCTTTTCTTAGAAATTTATGTAAGAAAATATAGTTTATGAGTTCACACATTCACGTATTTTTAAAAATTATAAATTAGAAAACAAGTTTTGACTTTTAAATATACAATTTAGGATTTTACACATGCATGTGTATTTTTCCTAGGACTTTCCAATTCGGTAATACATATACGTACGCGGCACGCAGAAGTACACATCCGGTGTAGGCAGGCGCGTTCGCATTATCTTAATTTGCTAGTCTGTTCATAATTCGTAACATTTAGTTTATTAGTATTTTGTGCCTTTGACCCGAAACGTGACTTTTACTTCTCAATCATTGTAGTATAATTAATTTTAATTACATCTCAATAATTATATAACAATTAACAACCCTATGTTGAAATACACAGGAGAAGAGTATTTTTTTTTTTCTTTAATGTTAAAAGAAGAAAACTATCTGATTGGAAAGTAAACAATAACATAGACTATCTGATGAACCAAGCTTAAACCGGAATTCTGATCTGGTCTTTTGCGGTTATAATCTGCCTTTTAGTGGTGTACGGCCGAGAACCGACCGAGTCGTACGTGTAGTAACTTGTTTGATCAGTTTCATTGTTCAAATGTCATCATTAGTCCCAAGTAAAGTCAAGCCTCGATAGTTTCTTCAATTCTTGTCAAACCATTATTAGCCACCCCCAACATACCTTGTATATATACAAGTTATAGAGCCACTTATATATATAGGAGATACAAAATTTTCAAACCCATGCAAAAATGACTTTTTCAAAAAAAGATTGTAGCAAACTAGTTATCATCATCCATTGCAAAATTGTAATGGGTGACAGGATGAGAGTCATAATTATGTAAGCATATCACAAATTAAATCTAACTATACTCCTGTCCCAATTAGCTAGTGATGAACGTAGCCGTCACACTAGCTAGAGTAAATTCCATATATAAAATCGAACATGCACTAAACCAATCTAGACCGGGTTATGCAATTTCTTTGTTTTGGGTATATTAGATGGAGACACGTGCTATTTGTTCGGGACACGAAGAGGCCTTTGTCTAAATGCGATCGCAAAGTGGAAACCGTGTTATAGTGACTCGTTTGATCAATTCCTACGCTTGTTTTATCAAATATTTGAAAGCCATTTGTTTTTGTAGTAAAGTCAAAGTCAAAGATATATATACATACATATACAAGCTAGTGAGGATGATCCCAAAGTCAAGCCATGAGGTGTTGACCAATAACTCTACATATATATATATATATATATATATATAGACTTAAAATGAAACCCCATGCAAACAAAAAAAGGCCTACACTCTACAACCAATTTTACGTGCCAATACACACAGAAAAACAAGTCAGATTATTTTTTTCTTTGAGGAAGATATTGCAAGAGTACGATCGAGGAAGATGAAGAGACAAGTAATGATCTTTGTTATGTTAGTTGCCTTTTTTGTTGTATTCTTGGACGTCAAGCAAGTTGAAGCAATGAGGCCGTTCCCAACAGCTGCCGATGAGATCCGGTTCGTGTTCCAAGCACTGCAAAGGGGTCCAGTCAGCGGGTCAGGTCCAAATGGTTGCACCAACATTCCCCGTGGTACACCTAGGTGCCATGGTTGAGTACTGACCGGGCACTTGATTCTTCTTCTTGAAACGCAACCAGAGATTCTTGGATTCTTTATTATTGTGATATATGTAAATTTGTTTCTACTAGAAATCATAGCCGAAAACAATATTAACCTTTTATACTTTACACCGCAATGTAAATTTGACAAATTAAAAAAAGATGGTGTACCCACATATATGTTTTTTCGTCAGTAATTAATAACCATTATATTATCATAATTAACCTGGGTTAATACGAGTGTGTCATGAAATTTGTTTAATTAATAACCACAAAATTACCATAGCTTGGTGTATGAGTGTATCATATAAAATGAATTATAATCGACGTCATGTGACTCATGTTCCAATCAAAACTCGAACTATTAGAAAATTTCTCTCCAAAAGAGTGTGTCATGAAATTTGTTTACTTAGCCAGTAATAACCACAAAATTACCATAGTATGTCATGAAATTTGGTAATTATATGATACTCGACGTCATGTCCCAATCAAAACTCGAACTATAAGAGAATTTCTCTACAAAATAGAGTTAGTTGTGTCTACACTATAGATCACAACCATTAAATTTCTTTAATTTACGATCACAATCATATTTCTGCGATCGTAGAATACTTTCTTTTTGAAAAAGCTTCTTCAAGAAAAGTAAGATCAGACAATTATAACTTAAGAAAGATTTTAGTTTTGTTTACCAATATACAATTTCACAAACTGCAGTCTTAAACTCTTAATACTGCCATCTTGACCGGCATTATAATCTGGACTTGCATTCATAAATTAGCAGAAAGATTCTTAAAATAAAAAATATAAACCAAAAAGTTACATGTTTAAAGTTCATAAAACAAAAAAGAATAGCTAATCTCATCAACTAGTTTTGGCAAATTTACCAAGTTAATGAATACATACATTTGCTTTCACATGTGCTACAACTGCGTCAAAATAGAACCAATACACAAAACAATATTGTGTTTATTACATTAGGCTTGAAAAAATTTAAAGAATGTAAACCCAGACTCACGTGACCGCTCACGGGCGACAAGTGCCAGAACCTCCTGGGATGTTTGTGCAACCGTTCGGACCTGACCCTATAACCTGGCCCCTTTGCAGCAACTGGAACACGAATCGGATCTCACTGTCGGCTTGAAGCGGCCTAGCGGCTTCGACTTGTGTGGTGTTCAAGAAAATCACGAATAGTCCGAGCAAAATCACTCCAAGTATTAATTGTTTCTTCATTTCTTTCTCTTTTTTGTATGTATTCAAAGTGAACAAAAGAAACAATCTTTTTTTCTGTTTGTCGCGTAAAAGTTGTTGTATGTCTTTTACTCGTTGTTTGTGTTGTATCACATTTGGTTCGATAATGACTTATATATATAGGGCTTATGATCATGGTTTTGATTTGATCGTTAAATTGGTATCTTTGTGTGATTTTGGTCTTACTAAGACATTCTTGTGGCTTGACTTTTACTAGGAAAGACTTGGTTTTCAACATTTGAACCCAAACTATAGGAATTGATCAAAGAAGTTAAGACACATGACACGGTTATTGCCTTGGACCGCAATGTATATACATTACAAAGAAACCTGAAAAAGGTGATAAAGTGATAAACTAAATTATATTTACGTTTGTAAAACAGATTCCCGTCCAGTTTCAGACCAAAAGTCTACTAAATCTATGAACTCATTATTAGGACTTAATTTATTTATCTTGATTAACGTTAGGTTTTGAAGATTTAGTTTTGTACTTTCGGTGAGTCTGGTATATGATAGTTGTTGTAACAAGATAGTAGCCAGTTAAATCGAAGCATTGGGGTCGATTCAAAAAACGTATTCCAATACTAGGTACAATTCAATTATTGACTCTCATAAGTTGTTTTTTTGCAATATTTATGACGCAATTCATATTCGAATTTGGGAGGTGAGGATGACACGATAACACCAAAAAACCGGAACCACTAAGCATAAGCTAAGGAACTTGGAAATGGTCAAATGTCTCAAAAAGGGAAATAATTTTTAAAAAAAATCAATTGGCAAGTTTGATTCAGTCTTTAACTCTTAAAAGTCTCAACGAAATAGAAACTGAAGACATAACACTGGTTGGTACTTGAGCATGTGTGTATATACATTATTAACACTAAAACTTCACAGAAATTCTTGCTAAACTCATTGTGACAAATAAAGACATAATTTAATATTTCAAGCCATTTTTTTTTTTGCTTAAATTAAATTTATTGACTTGTGTGGCGCGGGTAACATAAATTTGACTTTTTTTTTGCCGTCGATGCTTCCGGTGAACAGAGCCAGAGCTCTTTTAACAATCCTGAGCCAAGCCAAAACACTAAACCATACTCAGCAAGTTCACGCCAAGGTCATAATCCATGGATTCGAAGATGAAGTTGTTCTCGGATCCAGTCTCACTAACGCTTATATCCAATCGAATCGTCTCGATTTCGCTACTTCTTCTTTCAATCGAATCCCTTGTTGGAAGAGGAATCGCCATTCGTGGAACACGATTCTCTCTGGTTACTCCAAATCCAAGACTTGTTGTTATAGTGACGTCTTGCTTCTTTACAATCGCATGAGAAGGCATTGTGATGGCGTTGATAGTTTCAATTTGGTATTTGCGATCAAAGCTTGTGTTGGTTTAGGGCTTTTAGAAAATGGGATTCTGATTCATGGCTTGGCTATGAAGAATGGGTTGGATAAGGATGATTACGTTGCTCCGTCGTTGGTTGAGATGTATGCACAATTAGGTACTATGGAAAGTGCGCAGAAAGTGTTCGACGAAATTCCTGTCAGAAACTCAGTTCTTTGGGGAGTTCTGATGAAAGGATATTTGAAATACTCGAAAGACCCAGAAGTGTTTCGTTTGTTTTGTCTCATGAGAGATACTGGTTTAGCCCTCGATGCGCTTACCTTGATATGTTTGGTAAAGGCTTGTGGAAATGTTTTTGCTGGTAAAGTAGGGAAGTGTGTGCATGGAGTATCCATTAGAAGGAGCTTTATAGATCAGAGTGATTACTTACAAGCCTCCATTATAGATATGTATGTGAAATGTAGATTGTTGGACAATGCTCGAAAACTATTTGAAACAAGTGTTGATAGGAATGTGGTAATGTGGACTACGCTGATTTCTGGGTTTGCAAAGTGTGAGAGAGCTGTTGAAGCATTTGATCTGTTCAGGCAGATGCTACGAGAATCGATACTTCCAAATCAATGTACTTTGGCGGCCATTCTTGTTTCTTGCTCGAGCTTGGGATCTCTGAGGCACGGGAAAAGTGTTCATGGCTACATGATAAGGAATGGGATTGAAATGGATGCTGTAAATTTTACATCGTTCATCGATATGTATGCTAGATGCGGAAATATACAGATGGCTCGGACGGTTTTTGATATGATGCCAGAGAGAAATGTGATATCTTGGAGCTCGATGATCAATGCTTTTGGGATAAATGGTCTGTTCGAGGAAGCTCTGGATTGTTTTCATAAAATGAAGTCACAAAACGTAGTTCCCAATTCTGTGACATTTGTTTCGCTTTTGTCGGCCTGTAGCCATTCCGGAAACGTCAAAGAAGGATGGAAGCAATTTGAATCGATGACAAGAGACTATGGGGTAGTGCCGGAGGAAGAACATTACGCGTGTATGGTGGATTTGCTAGGTCGAGCTGGTGAGATTGGAGAAGCTAAGTCTTTCATTGACAACATGCCTGTGAAACCAATGGCCAGTGCTTGGGGAGCTCTTCTGAGTGCTTGTAGAATCCATAAAGAAGTCGACTTAGCAGGAGAAATCGCAGAGAAGCTCTTATCCATGGAACCCGAGAAATCAAGTGTCTACGTTTTGCTTTCTAACATATACGCTGATGCTGGGATGTGGGAGATGGTGAATTGTGTGAGACGGAAAATGGGGATCAAAGGATATAGAAAACATGTGGGACAATCTGCTACTGAAGTCGGCTAGAACATTTTGCTATGGATTTCTGCATCATGGTTTTGACAGATGATGGAAATATGAAGCACCATGACAGAAAGATGATGGAAATTACTGTGAAATAGTTATTTGGAAAACTTTCTAAATCCAAGGTTTCAACTCTCTGCGATGAAGATGAGAGATTGGATTGGATTGGTACGAGACTACGAGCTGGTTGTTGCTGAAGTCAAAAGTCACTGTCATAAGATGCGTTGATATTCTTAGAACAATTGAAGAGGTTTATCTCTCTCTCTGTTACAAGGATCTTAGCTTAGCCAAAGCTAGTTGCGCGGTGTATTTTTCACGTGATTAAGCTTGCAATTTGAAATGTTGTTAATATATTTGGTTGGTATTTGGATATCAATAGAGAATCTGCAAAGACAGCAGTAATTTTGGGAAGGTGACTTGGGGATCAAAGTCTTCTCATGGTACATATTGTAGACATCTTTACATTTTCTGGCTTCAAAACATTTTGTAAGATTTCAGTATTAACAATTTGTTTCTCGAAAAGATCTCAGCCTTTTAGAACCTTACTTGTATTAAAATCTTGAATAATGCTGCAAATTGCGAGGATGCAGTTTGATCTATCTCTTTCCTACTTTCATGTAAACAAAGCTTTCAATTATCTAAGAAAGTTTTGGTAAGTCTTAATATACATTCTCAGTTTCCTGCACATATCCAGCTAATCCCATCTGATCATATATCTCATCAAGCAGCAAGCAAACCTCATCTGAAGCTGAGTGAGACTTATCAGCTGCAGCAAACAGATGGTCTCGTTTATCTATCCGAATCGAACTTGTCCCAGGACATATCTTTTCTATACCCAACTCTCTCATCCTTCCCCTAATCTCTGCAACATCTCTCCACCTGTTTTGTTCTGCATACATGCTAACTAAAAGGAAATAATACCCACTATTCATCGGCTCCAAAACCATCAGTTTGTTAAACGCTATTTCAGCTATCACGAGATTCTTGTGAATTCTGCACCCATCAAGCAAGGCCCCCCAGATAACCGCATTTGGTTCAAATTCCATATTTCCAATCAATTCAAGAGCCTCATAGATCAACCCAGCTTTGCTGAATAGATGAACCATGCCTCCGTAATGTTCAACATTAGAGACAATGGAATAGTCATCAATCATGCTGCGATATATCCTCCGACCTTCGTCAACAAGACCTGCGTGAGTACACGCAGTAAAAACACTCACAAAAGTGACTGCGTTAGGTTTCACCGACTCCATCTCCATCTTGGCAAACATTTTCAGTGCTTCTTGTGCAAAACCATGAGCCGCCAGTCCTTCAATGATCGAATTCCAACAAAATAGATTCTTTTTGGGCAAATTGAAGAACACCAGAAGCGCCCGCTCTAAGCTACCACATTTGGAATACATATCTACCAGTGCAGAACCAATGTAGACATCAAGAACAAAACCGTTCTGTAACGTGTACATATGAACCTCCTTACCTATTTCCAGCACGCCGAGATGGGCACAAGCTGAAATAACAGTTGACATAGTAACCTCATCAGGAATGATGCCCTCCTCCATCATTTTGTAGAACACTGCAATTGCTTCTCTATATCTTTTATTCTGCGAGTAACCCTTGATCATAGTGGTCCATGAGATTATGTCCTTCACAGGCATCTGATTAAACAATGACTCTGCTTGTTCCAGATTGCCTAATCCCATATATCCATTAATCAAACAGTTCGACGTAGCCTCATTCTTCTCCGACATTTGGTTAGCTAAAGAATTCGCAGAGTCCATATCCAAAACCCGACGATAAGCAGAAACCATTGTGGTCCAAGCAATATCATCTCTTTCAGGCATTTCATCAAACACTTTCCTGGCTTCCCTGATTCTACCAGTGGCTGAATAAAAATCAATAAGAGTCGTCTGAATTTTAACATGGAAACCAAATCCAAATTTCCAGATGTGCGCCTGGAGTGATTCCCCAAACCTAGAAGCGAAAGAAGACGCCTTTACTAGTGAAGAGTACGTGTAGCTTGATGGAGAAACCGAGTCCCTGAGCATACGAACATACAATTCCAGAGATCGAATCGGGTGAGAACAAGTAACGAAGCCTTTAAACAACGCGTTGTAGACGAAAACATTAGGTTCCTGCATCTGGGTCATGGTGGAAACTGCGAGGTCAAGACGTTTAAAGGAAGTGCAGGCAGTGATGAATTGGTTCATTAAGCGACAGTCTTGGTTTAGGCTCGTCTTGATCATGGCGGCTAAAGCAGACTCCAGAAGCTTGGGCGTCGAGCATTGCTTGATGATTTTCTTTAAATTTGGAGGAGCCAGAGAGAGTGACGCTGAGAAATCTCGAAGATGGTGAGAAGGTACCCGAAGACTATGCACATTGGCGAAAGCATTCATGTAAAGAATTTGAGATTGTCGATAAAGATGCAGACTTTGAAAAAAAAATTGTTTTGTCCAAAAGAATCTTTTAGGTATAGAGAAACTCTGAAAGGACTAGAGGGTTTCAGGTTCACCAGACAATAATACTGAATGTTGCTATATTGTGGCATTAATCAATCTGAGAAGTGTTCATGATAACAATTCCAAACAAAAATGGCACACCTTTAGACTTTTTATACCTATTCCAAGATAATAGTATCACACACACACAAACACTATAAACATACACAGCGTTTTCTTCTCTGTTCTCATCATGCTTTTCAATCCTTGTAGTTGTTGATACATGAAGCCGAGTCTGCATGATGTGACGGGTTTCGTTGTTGCTACCTGTTTGTAGCCTTGGGTTGAAATATTTGCACAAGAGACCACAGGATGTCCATCCTGTGCATTACTTTGTTGTTTTGTCCCTGTCAATTCATAAAGAGTATCCAGTTATTAGATGTGATATAACAACAATACAATGATTAAGGACCTTGTGGAAATTTCATGATGCTGTAATGTTAAAGCGATTATATTGTTTGTTTTCCATTCGGATTTAAAACTAAAATAACGTTGTTTAGTTCCATGTTAAAAAATGGATGACTATTCAGATCATGTAAACTGTAAAGTTGTTTAGCCAAGTGTTGGAGTCTATTCCATGCTGTGTGTGACCTTAGAGTGGAGAACAGTTCTCAATTATTCCCAAATAACGTACCTCCACTACAAAACATATCCATGTTTTCTCGCCTTGTTTCTCAGTGGTGCCTCTGAGGATGATGAGTTCCAAGCTCCTTATCACGTTCGCTATCTCGAGAAAGTGGCTACATTCTTCGCATAGCATCTGTTCAACATCCAAAACACACTCAAGCAAGGAATTGCATATAACCGCAAAATTCAGGATGATAAATGCAGAGTTCGCCAGTCGTTCTGACAAAGTGCTTCAAATACATGAAAAAGGTAACGAGAAAATAATGCACACCTCAATAAGCATCACTCCTTCTTTGTCCAGATTCTCCACCATGATTGAGCACACTTGCAGATGGCCTCCAATCTCCACTGCCCAGCTCGAACCTTGTTCAGTGCTTGATATTCCTAGGGTGCCGGTATCCTTGTGTTGCATCTGTAACTTCAAATGTATAAGCTTTTAAGAAAACTTCCCCAACAATTTGATAAATGATCTATTAATCAGTCATGAATAAACGGAAACGTCTCTTCACAAACTATGGAGAATATAAAGCAACTTTCCTTGGGAAGACTAGAAATTATTAAGTACCTTTGAACTTGCACTTTTAGTGAGCTTGTCAGCATGCTGAGAGACACTCTGCAGGAAGAGCATGTGCTTGATCGTGCACTCTAGCAAGGAATCAATACTGCACTGTACAATATAACAACATAGTTAGAAAATAGCAGAAGAAAATATACAATTCATGACACTACAACTGCATGAGTGCAGTCAGTCACATGCTCTGAATAGAAAAACCACCTTAGATCCATTAGGCACAAGCTCCCTTAGTTCTTTGATACGATCCTGAATAAGTTGCCTGTCCCTTGGACGAGGCCGAGAACTTTCACCAGGTTTAGCTCTCTTTTTGTTCTTCTTGGGAATTTCCAGGGACGTCGGAAACTGGTCGCTGGATGAACTGAGACATGTTGATGAAAACCCAATGGAAGAAAATGCTCCGCAGATATTTGATGGATTCTGTTGGATAAGCCCATCTGCTAGAGGCGGCTGGCTAATCACACTATCAACTGTGCTAACAATATTTTGCTTATTATGACCAAAAGGTTCTGCCTGTGCCATTTCAGCAGTTGTAAGCAATGACTGTGTTGACCTGCTTGAAGATATTTCACGCCTGACATTACCATCACCATTACTCATACTAGCAACAACGGCATCTAGAAGATTCTCGGAGCTGGATTCAAATGTCAGGTGACTATGGCTCATATCATTTGTTCGTCTTATAGCTGCAGCAGATTCAAACTTTGCTAGCTCCCCATAATCAGTGCTTGTTTTACTGAACGCTGGCCCTAATGCCTCTAACAGCTCACTGCCAGAAAAAGAACACAAAGATGCAGTTAAAGCATCCAACTGACTTGACTCACTTTTTTCCTCCTGCCTATGTTCTGTATCTTTCACAAATATACTTCCTTGGCTCTCAGATGGTTGGAAAACCTCATTTCGACGAGAATAATCTTTATCTGTTTTCAACGCAGTAAGTACAGTTGAATCAAGTTGTGGATATGATGAACCTGCTTTTAGCCTATCACTCTCCATAGCTAAAGCAGATGTGCCTCCACTATTACGCACATGATTCCTCGAGTAGTGTTGGAAATTGGGATCTAATTCTCTTGAGTATCGGTATCCACCTGTTTCCTCATCATAAATCACCTTACTCATATCACTTATATCCACTTGATTCTTGTGTTTAGTATCAACCACACCAACTGAAAAACCACTTGTAACACAATCATTGCTTCCAAACATGGAAGGTTGGACTGCTTCAAGCCCACCAATTACTTGAGCAGTCCTCTCCATGTGAAAATATGTTGGAGTGAAATTGTATGGAAGGTCGTTACTTCTATTACTTGTGTTTTGAGATACAATATTTAACCCTTCCATATCCATAGCTTTGTCAAATTCTCCTGAGAAATCAGGGGATGCCTCATGTAAGCATTTGGAAGGTATTTTTGGCTGCAGGAAAATTATACAACGAATCATGGTTATACTCAGAAATCACATCTCTTCCAATTTTGCACGAACATTGAATGAGAAAGATCATTACCCGATCCGATGGACTGTTAATATCACATTGCATTAAATTTGATGCATGGTCTGCTAGTGGATCCGTAAGTGCCAAAAATAAATGCCTGATATGAGTCACCAAAGCCGGGTCTTCTTCAACCTGTTCCACCAAAAGTATACAGGAAGATCAGAGGCATTCAAATGTTTACATTTTCAATGGGAAAGCTCTCTTACTATATTGTATAAGCTACTTTGAACACCGCATACAGTTAGAACATCTTACTTACTTTACACAAAGAGCCAAGCTGCACAACTCCGCAAGAACCAACAGCTACTATAAGAATTGTCTGCAGAGAATGAAGAAACAAATTGTCATAAAAACTGAAATGCAAACGTTGAGGGAAAAAAAACTTCAATGTTTTGTTACAAGGACTAGAAAAAGAGACAAATGTGTGGAAGTAGAAAATATCTAATCTAATTATAAATATGAAGAAACATTCAACCACAAGAATATCCCATGCGATAGATAACAATACACAAAAGACATGAAAACCAGGGCAGGCAAAGAAAAGAAAAAAAACTGAAAACTTATCAGATACCTTAATTCCAGCAGAAATTTGACTCTCCCAACCGTTGTGAACCTAAGGGGAAAATATTATATTTCAGACAAAATGTTCCCACGAAATTATATTTTCAAATTCAACAACGTGCATATTTCCCAACCTGAAGTGTCGAATGAGAGTCATTCAAATATTCAGAGAAGATCCATTGATGTTGTCCAGAGATTGCTACTTGTCCTACAATCCTATAATAGTAGAGAGATACGAATGAAGATGTTAGCATCATTAAGTAAAATTCAATCATCAAAACGAATTAATAGCTGATGTTCCTGATAGAAGATTCAATATTAAGTATATCATGTAGTCAATACCAATGAAACAAAAGTTAAAAGAGCAGAGAATATTATAGCTACATTAATGTAAGACTGTAATACACAGTCAAGCTATAAACACACCAAGTCTTTGCATTGTTTGACAACATCAATAAAAGATCTCAAAGTAATGAAGATAGCAAGAGTATTAACAAGAACAGTGCATCAGCAAGCAAATTTTCCTTACCCTTCCCCAAGAGAGTGTACATGATATGACATCTTAGCCACAGCTAACCCAAGAGGGTCATGAGCATGGCGCCCTCCATGCAAGCTTTCCGGCATCAAACCGCGCTCATGATTAACACAGTACACATCCTCCAAAGTAAGAACCCTGCAAGTGTTTTTAATAGCCCATATGTGAAAAACTTCTACTTGACTTCTAGGCTTAATACTTAAAAACCACACTTGACATTCAACAAAATTGACTACGTATTGACTATAACTCTCAAAGCAACAAAATCGATCTTATCAGAGTCCTTACTAAATTCCACCAAACAGAACCAACATATTGGCATAAGATTATAAACTTTTGGATAACTTACATTGGCGAGTGGTGATTAAGTTTCCAGAACACGGCGTAGTTCCAATCCGTGTTGGAGCAGATGCTCCTCAGTATCTGTTGCAAGGTATAACCCATCTAAACCTTCCCCTTCACCACTAAAAAACACCCCTTTTTAAAACTTAAAATAGTCCCCCGACAAGAACTCTCCCTTGAATTCTTAATCAGTCTCTGTGTCTGAAAATAAACAGTCTTGCCACCTAAAAGGAAACCCTTTTTGCCTACAGATGAGCTACGAATCTACTAACTACCTCTGTATGAACCTCTACCAGCTTGTTCCCTTCGCAATCCAGCTCTCGGATTTATTGGTGGCCCTACTTCTCCCAGTGAATACTGCCTAGTGCCCATTCCTTTCCCAAACATAAACAACCCCTAGCTCGAAGAAGAAGAAATTGAGATCGAAGAAGAAGAAAACAGAAACAGAGTCTAGCTTATTTCATGAGACATTGATCCTTTCTCGAGAGATGATACGCTCTGAATCTGCATCTACAACCGAAAAATCTCTCTCAAAGTTAGAATCTTTGTCGAGAAATCCACCGGTGAAAGAGAGATGAACACTTTGAGTAAGAACAACAAGTGACTAGAGAGAGAGAAAGAAACGCAGAGTTGCTAAAAAGACATCTCCTTTTTAAAGGGGGGCGTTGAAGAAAATTCAGGGCTCATTTTAGCAACGGTGGTAATATTATCAGAGCTATCGTGCGCTGGCTAGGTGCGCATTTTAGCAACCCTAGGCCTAGGGTAGTAGTGTGGGGGGTGGATTTTAAGGCATGGGATTAATAATGTGGAAAAAACATTCGAGTGATATGATCTCTCTAATGGCCAGCAAAATGATTCACCAAGTGAAATTTTGTTCCTAGTGCACTTTATTTTACTTTTCTTCATCATACAAATTACACGATGTGTAGTACTTGTAATTCTTTCGCCATACAAATAACTTTTTTCTTTGAAATGGTGTTTGATAGAACATAATAATAATGCGTCTATATGTTGATGTGATCCTTATTTTTGATATGATCTGTTATGTGTATCGTTTGTTCTCCAGCCATTTTTTTTTTTTTTGTGGGCAAAGAAGGATTTGGAATGTGTGATGGG
>Ga0041059_1001879_pt1 | contig 16313 bp, 13 predicted proteins | sample AraColnosormetaG_FD_56232 | JGI IMG/M metagenome (GOLD analysis project Ga0041059, IMG submission 56232) | Arabidopsis roots microbial communities from North Carolina, USA - Col MF nosort | ecosystem: Host-associated > Plants > Roots > Unclassified | place: USA: North Carolina | collected...
AAAAAAAAAAAAAAATCATGCGTAGACGAAATGCAAGTTTTAATTTAATTTTATTGCTTTCTCTGGTTAGCTCTAGAGGTCTTTAATCCACCGATCTTAAAAAAAAATCCAACTTTCTACTTTCTCTTTCTAAATGAAACAATTCCATATTTTTCATTTCATTTATACATCATACACTTAATTAATGATATTCTCTTTCTAGTAATTAGTACATTAATTTAAATTTATCAAGAAAATGCTGTTGAACATATATAATCAATTATTATGAAATGAAATTTATAATGAAATGATTTGTTTGATAGAAAGAATAAATTATAAACTACTTAAGAGACCGACGAAGATAGCAACGACAAAACCCTAACCTTATACCAACCCTCATTTAATACCAATAAAAAAAGAGGGACAAAAAAAATCAATGCTATATAATCGAAGTATCCACTACAAAGGTTGGAGAATCCTTAAACTGACTATGAAAGCGGAAAAAGTTATGGAGAGAGAGATCGAGACAACGCCAATAGAGCCTCTTAGCCCAATGTCACATATGCTAAGTTCGCCAAATTTCTTCATTGTCATAACTTTTGGGTTTAAAACTCGATGCAACCGATCGGCCTTTGTTGATGGCATCAACAACACATTGATCAATGCTCCCAGATTCTCCAGTAAAATGGTAAAAATATTTATTTTACACGTACGTATGCATGCATATTATTATATGTAGACACATAAAAAACAAGTTTACGTAATCTACTCTTATGTGTTTTTTTTTTTCTTATAATATCAAAGAATTCACAAGTTCATTCTTCAGTATATATTCTTACAACTTGTGTTTTTTTTATTATATCAAAGAGTTTAAATTCATCACTCTCTATTTGACTATTTCTATGTATGCAACACAAGTAGCTAGATTTGTTCTAAGTTATGTCTTAGGGATCATATTATTTTTTTGTTTTGTTTTTGTTTCCAGGAGATAAATTATAAGAAAAAAGGAGAACCGGTCTGGATTCCTGTTAAACTTCGAGTAGATGATCATATTATTGTGCCGGATCTTGAATATTCCAACATTCAAAATCCTGATCAGTTCGTAGAAGACTATACTTCAAACATAGCTAATATTCCAATGGACATGTCCAAACCTCTTTGGGAATTTCATTTACTCAACATGAAGACATCAAAAGCAGAATCTTTGGCTATAGTAAAAATACATCACTCCATTGGTGATGGGATGTCTCTTATGTCCCTACTACTTGCTTGTTCACGAAAAATATCAGACCCTGACGCGCTAGTTTCTAATACCACGGCTACAAAAAAGCCAGCTGATTCCATGGCTTGGTGGTTGTTTGTTGGGTTTTGGTTTATGATAAGAGTCACCTTCACCACTATTGTTGAGTTTTCCAAGTTAATGCTTACAGTATGCTTTTTGGAAGATACCAAAAACCCTCTTATGGGTAACCCGAGTGATGGATTTCAATCTTGGAAGGTTGTCCATCGGATAATAAGTTTTGAGGATGTCAAGTTAATAAAGGACACAATGAACATGGTATATAATCACTGTTATTTAGCTTTATATTGATCATTCATTTCATTTACGTACACTAATAACTTCATAATATTCTACTTCTTTTGCAGAAGGTGAATGATGTTCTTCTTGGAATGACACAAGCAGGTCTTTCAAGATATTTGAGTAGCAAATATGGTAAATTCAATCTCCTTCTAATTTTATAAGTACCTTAAATAATACTTTTAAGCATAGACTCAAAGCTTATGTTTCATTAATTTATGTTTTCAAATTGATGAAGATAGAACGATTGAAAGAAAATAGTTGTTCGACATAGTTTTATCTTCCACCAATTATTATTTAATCGATATCTAGTCCCATCACAAAATGGTACCATCTGAAGTTATGAAAATTGAAATCAAAGTTTACGCAACCACTATTCCACATAATACTGTCATAGTATTAGTTACTCTCTTTAATTCAAAATTTGTAATATAAACTTTATAAATAAAATTTGTACGATAATTTTCTATAATTCTAAATACTTTCAAATATATTTCTATAGTATTAGAACATGCTTAATAATAGTTATAATATTTGATCACTATCGACAGATGGATCAACGGCTGAGAAGAAAAAGATCTTAGAAAAACTCCGTGTTCGTGGTGCCGTAGCTATAAACTTAAGACCAGCAACAAAGATAGAGGTGATGATAATCATTACAAATTTTACAATCATACAAAAACAACATTTCTAATAAACAAGAAAGTAAAAGTTTGATAAAGTATGAAAATGTAGGATTTGGCTGATATGATGGCGAAGGGTTCAAAGTGTAGATGGGGAAACTTCATAGGAACGGTTATATTTCCGTTGTGGGTGAAATCAGAGAAAGATCCGTTGGAGTACATTCGACGAGCCAAAGCTACGATGGATAGGAAAAAAATATCTCTGGAAGCTTTTTTTTTCTATGGAATTATTAAATTCACCTTGAAATTTTTTGGAGGAAAGGTGAAATACTAAACCAAGATATATGAGCTTATTTAAAATCAATACATTTTAGTGCATATTGCTAACTTTTTTCGATCGTAAGAACTTAATTAACAGGCAGTAGAAGCTTTTGGAAAGAGGATATTTGGTCACACATCATTGGCATTTTCAAATGTGAAAGGTCCCGATGAAGAAATAAGTTTTTTTCACCATCCGATTTCATATATCGCAGGAAGTGCATTAGTTGGAGCACAAGTAAGTATATACTCTCTTTTCGTTTAAGTATACTGGTTTACTCTTGTGAACAATTATGAAACTTTTGATGAAGTTAATTAACTAATTGTTTTTTTTAATGTTTAACAAGGCTCTCAATATCCATTTTATAAGCTACGTAGACAAGATTGTCATCAATCTAGCTGTTGACACAACAACGATTCAAGATCCTAATCGACTATGTGATGATATGGTGGAAGCACTTGAGATCATCAAATCTGCCACACAAGGGGAAATATTTCACAAAACGGAAGTTTGAAACACATCACCTGATGTTTGATCAGGGTTATGTAATATATAACTATATGAAGTTTTGTATTTGCAATGAATTTTTTTATGGAGTATGATAACCAAAATATGTGGTGAAGTGTAAGTTTGTTTGTTTGGTTTGATCTTAGGTGTTTTATGAACAGTTGGCAAAATGGTAAAAGGGCATAACAAAAGATCACCAAAAATTGAGAAAGTATCACATAATTTTTAGGCAAAAGGATTTAGGGTCTATTGCGCTTTCTTTACTAACATGTAATTAAAAAGATTTAGGGTCTATTGCCCTTGTTCACAGAATTATGAGTTTACGGTTAGAAGAAAAATCATTTTTGACAATTACATGAAGTTCTGTAGTCTGTTTCTTTCTTTAGGAAGAAACTGAGATCTCAAATAATTGGCATAGTCTTCCGCTTCGCTTCTGATTTTTCAGATTATAATTGAATTTTCATCTAACGATTTGCTTCCATGGCTTCGATTGAGGTTAGATCTGGAGGATCACGCTATGAAGTTTGTTTATTTGGTTTGATCTTAGGTGTTTTATGAACAGTTGGTGAAATGGTAAAAAAAAAAACAAATGAGAGTAGACACATGTCATAAATATAGATGGCACATGTCAGTTTAAGGTACCTTGTGTTTAGAGGTAACCCAACCTATTATATTAAATTTCTTATTGATCTACCATATATTCTTATTCTTTTGTTTTAATATAGGATTTTGTGCAAAAAAACTTTCAAAATCGCTCATTTTTGTAACTTTACCTATATTATAAATGTCCAAAAAATACAAATCAATTCCATGAAATCAAGAATAATACGCAAATATACCCCCTTTTGCAACTTTACCGATATTATAAACGTTTTCACGATCATATACATTTCTTTTTGAAAATTTTAAGATATAGTTGAACACCTCATCCCGAGGACTTTGATTTGATATATTATTTATCAAAATTTTAAATTTTGACAATAGCAAAAAAGAGCTATATTAGATATTATTTTTGACTTCATATTGTTATTTTGTATTTTTTGTACGTAAATGGTAAAATTGCGAAACAGATGACTTTGAATTTTTTTTGAATAAAACCCTTCAATAAACTTCTAGTCAAAAATATATTTCATTTGAAGTTCATACCAACTCGAGCTCCTGAAGTGAGTGACGAGCCTATAAAGATACATCATTTAGGGTTAAATTTGAATTGGTCTTCATCTATTTTTTTTTGGGTTTTATGGTACGAGCCATTTTGATATGATCCAACACTAATACATAGCCTTCTTGTTTCCTAGTTGAGCTATCTTGGTTAGAGAAAACTAAATTATTGTCCAAATTTCGTATCCCAAACATCAGTTAATTTTGGCCGTTATTGAAGTTGATTGATCGACGAAAACTTGACGATCTTTAGAGCATCTACATCGCACAAAAAAAGATAATGGATCATTAACATTAAATATAATAAAAATTAAGAAAAAACAGAGTGAATAAAAGAGACTCTGTCTTTTGTGTCTATGGGAGACATATTTTGCTCGACATCTTACGTGGCAGCATCAGATTAAGTAAATATTAAATTTTATTTAAAGACATTTTAAAAAGTTCACAAAAAATGAATTTTTCTTCCTGATTTTTTTGAGACCATTACTTTCTTTTTTGGTATTAAACAAAAATTTATTTTGTGCATAGAAAACTTTCATCCAACAAAAACCACTATCACATTTTATATTTATGTGGGACCAGAAAACATATTTTTCTTATATACTACGAACCAGTCAAACCTTATATGTTTGGAAAATCTCCTCAATTTTATAAAATGTTCAGCTTCCGAAACTCTTTACATGTTGAAAAAAATATAGTCCTTACATGTTCTCTTGTTAGTTTCTTTCATCACCCTTGATTTTTTCAGGAATTGTGATAAATCTTTGTGATACTTTGTTTTAAAAAAAAAAAAATCTTTCTGATGCCATTTCTACTTGTACTCTATTACCAATCGGCAGCATTTTCTTTTCTGGTTTCAAATTGAAATCTCTTTGGTTAGGATATATTTGAATTTCCTGGTTCCAATTTCTATAATTTCTTCAATTTCTCATAAATTCACCAAGCTTCAATGAATCCCCTAATTCAAGACTACTTCGACATTGGAGACACTCCTTGATCTTAGCTGGACTTGCCAAGTTTTGAGAAGATCGAAATAGTTGTTCCGATACACGGGGAGTCGAGGACCTTCCGATAGATATTGTTAGGCGGGAAACTCTTGTGCTCACTTAATTAGTTTGTTTGTTTTTTTGATCAAGTGATCACTTAGTTCTGTATTGGTAGTTTTACTCTGTATTTTCGTCTCCCAAAGCTTTTGATGCGTTTAATGCAAGTAAAATTGACGTAAGTGTCTCTCATCAAGGAAGCAAACGTGTTTTGTTTGTATCTTTTAGCAAATCTCCCTAAATAATTTTTGCTTGTATCAGTAGAATTAGTAGACATCGTATTAGTCTTTCACTATTTTGTGGGAAAAAATATCTACGAGAAACTTGTGTTCGTACCTACTGTCTCACTATCGTTCTCAAGGACATCATACCACAAGAGAATAACTAAAAATATAAGATCTGAAAAAAATAGAAGGGTAACAAAACAAAACAAAAATAGACAACCTCGCCGGATCGCCTCATCACCATCGCTGTTACAACGACAACATTAAGCAACATAACCTTCTATATCAACAAGTTAAAGACACAACAGAATATGATATCTTACCTAGTAGTTGAGGGAGTGAAGAATCTTCAAGTTTTACTCGCACTTGATTGAGCGGTAAATGTGACGAACAAAGAGAAGGGAAGCACAGAATCCGATTGTCCCGAGCATGAGGAAGAATCCGTAGCAGATGCAAGCCATGTAGCCAAAGAAGAAGGAAGTCTGCATGAACCCTGACATATCTGATCGTGCATAGTAGTAATACAAGCAGTAGGCATATATGAATAAGCCCGTTGATCCACCGCATAGCAATGATCTTTGCATGCAGAAGATAAAAAAAAGTCAGATTAACAATTTATAGACACACTCAAACATGGGATTCTCTTCTAGGCTAAAGCATTGATGAATCGCAATTATGCAACAAACAACGGACAAGTATATATTCCCTGAACCAGATGAATAATGGAACCAGAAGTTAAGGAAAGAGAAATGAAAACATTACCTCCACCACCACTCATGGTCTTCAGCAGCAAGTTGGAAGTACGTTAATGCAACCGTGATAAAAGCAGTGACTATAACGAGAATAAGGAAGACGATAGACAGAATACTATAGATGGTGTATATTCTGTGACCCCAAACACTGGCAAATATGTAGTAAAGCTCGATGTAAATGGCACTGAACGGTAAAAAACCAGCCATAGCCATCTGCGGAAGTGTTCTCCGGTACCAACGCATTGGTGGGATCTCTCTTGGATATTTTGTGGTACGACAAGGAGCTTGAAACTCGGATTTTCTGTTCTTCCCAGCAATACCTCCTAATATTAACAATGGTGAAGTAACCAGAGCCCATATAAGGAAAATAACCACAATTGTCCCAAATGGCAACGCTGCAGTGGCTTGGTAAGCAATCGCAACAGTATTAAGGAAGGAGAACGTGATCAAAAGAGGTCCACAGAAGAGGCTTCCAGTCAGTATAACATTCCTAACCTGTCAAGACAATCAATGAACGTCTTTCTTAATCAGTTTACTGAAATTGTAAAACTGTTCATTCAATTTGTAGAACTCCATTCATCTGGCATCAAAACCTTTTAGGCCAATATGAAAAACAGAAAAATATAAAATATATGAACCAATTGCAAATGAGAACAAGATGCACGAGATAAGCCATAGCTTTTCCTCAAACTGCTAAAATAAATGTCCAGAACTGTAAGCCAAAACCCATCATGCAAAAAGAAGTAGAAAACTCAAAAATCTAATAATCTCGTATGGCATATAAGGTCAGAACACAACTATATACATATAGTACATAACTATGATACACACATATTTTTCCATATGAAACAAAGGTAGTAAGTTTGATCAAAAACAGAGGTAGCAAAGGAACAAAACCATGTTGGTGTTCAATGCTAAACCCAATTGACTGCAGTACTGTTTGTCTACTTTTCACCAAGTATCACTTAAGAGCTTTACACAGCCACTTTTATCAGATGTGCAGAAACTATACCAGCTGATTTCACTAAATGCTACCATGGTGGAAGACGTTTGACTGAATACTTAGATATGAATTTAAAAAACAATCCTAAGACAAACAATAACCTATAAAATGGCATCCATGCTTACCCAGTTAGTTCCTTCTAGCTGGCAATAGAAAGAAGCAGCAGTATATCCGGCAATCCCTGAAGTAAGAGCATATATGACCACTAATGCAGTAAACAATGCTCCACGGTTGTAGGGATAAAAGACACCGACTAATGCAAGCATGAAGATGAAAACAGCTCTGCATACAAATAAAAAAACGTGTTACCAAGTGAAAACAGCATGCCAGGAAGAGCACCAAGAGTCGACAACTCTATGTGAAAACGTACAGTGTAAACAATTGTGTGCCAGAACCAAGGGCTGCAGCCAGCAGGGATTTGTGTTTGGGGAACCTAAATACATCACCATGGATCAATTTCCACCCAGTCTCTTCTTGGTCATCAACTGCCTCTTCATCATGTGCATACCTACGAAGTAAAAAAGCTACTAGATATATTTAAAGTCACAAATTCAATAATGCTACGCACTCTAGCTAATATCTTACTTGACAAAATCATTCTTCAAGACTCGCATGAGAATCGTCGCAAGGAAACCAGTCAAGAGAAGAACTGTGACACATGAATTAATGATGGAGAACCAGTGGATTTCCAAGTGATGTGGCATTGATGAAGCCAGTGAGTATTTCTCCATCCTCTTCTCGAATGGAATTTCAGTTTCCTTCCATCGAACTGTGTATGTGAAATCCACTTGGACTTCCTTGTCCTCAGTCAAGTCCACAAGGAAATTCTGGTCTGTCCTCACGATAATTTCGATAACACGGTCCTTATTATAGAAAATCTCAAACTGCAGATGATTGAAGAGATAATATTTATACTCAGATGGGTCAGTCTTTCCCTCCTTGACAACTTTTCCAAGGAATCCCCAAATGGGCAAGTCATCATAATACATCTGAAAGTAATAATCTTTCGCAATCACATCACGAAACTTAGCAACGTCTTCTCTACTCAACCTCTTTCTACATGCAACTTCAGAGTTCTTCTCACCCAAAAACTCAAGTTTGTAAGGTGCACTGACTAATCGATCTCCATTAAGAACTTCCCCTAGAGCCTCCTTCTTCTCCTTAACAGGAGCTGTAAAGAATATCCCTCAGCCACATAAACTTACAAAAAAATCACCTATGAAACTAAGCAATTTAACCATCCATACATACCTGATGAACAGAACGGAAGATCAAAGTATCGATATGTTTCACTGCAACACACAAAAAAAAAAAAACAGTTCGCTCAAACTAAAACATCAGAGTTCGTAATTCTCGAAAATCGGATTTCTTCACTTAAATATCCAATCATTTGTTCAATTCATGCTTCTTGTTTAAACAATTTGACCATGGATCAAAGATGATCTCCATAAGAAGCTTAAAACTACACTAACCACCAATGACATTCACTAATTAGACCTACAAATTTGTCATTCCAATTCTCACTATCCAATAATTACGAATCAGAGCTCGAGAATGTTATTATTAAGGAAATCAAATTCAAAATTCGAATCAGAAACACGAAAAGCGAAGAGATCTCCATGCAATTGAAATCAAAATCAGAAAAAAAAAACGTGAAATAACTGAAAATCGAAAGCTCAGATCTGAATAGATAAGCGGACAGACCTGGGATTATGAAACGGTCCGACTTTGTTAGCGTAAAGAGGAACATCATCACCGACCTTGTAACGGTGATCGGAGCCGTCGGAGATAACCGGAGAAACGCCGTAGAGGAAGAGGAACACCAGAAGAAGCGACGTCATCGAAGGAAGAAGTACCATTAGAAATTAGAGAGAAAGAGAGAGAGAGAGGTTTAAGCGGTTGGGTCGATGAAGATGATGAAGATCAAATTCATGATTATGAGTGAGTGATGAGAGACTGATTTTTGTTCTCCGCAATGCAAGTCATGTCAATTTTACTTTTTGTTAACGAAACCACTTTTTGTCACTTTTTCATTTTCCCAAGTTTTATTTATATATTTTGTTTTGAATTATCAATAGTAAATTTTTTTTTATTTTTTTTTGGTTAAATTGATTTATGTATAATCGATAATGATATTTTAACTATCTCACATTAGGTGTTGGGATTAGAGGAAACTAGGAGTAAAGTACACTGCAATCTTTTTGGTTTTTGTAGACATGTAAATTGCTTCAAAGAGAAGTGTAGGAGGAACTGACTGGAGGCAGCGGACAAAGCGGTATAATTTATCTGCGGTTTAGTCCATCTCATTTTTGGGCGGATAATAAACCGCTGCGGACCAAATTTATTTGTATGTAAAAACCGCTGCGGTTTTTTCTATTTTTTTTGGTCCGGACCACTGCGGACTATAATTGATGAATGGTAAATAAAAAACGGTCTGATCCGTTGACGTTTTGTCCGCCCCAACCGCCGTAACCATTCAAACCCTTTGTTAAACGATTAGTTTTTTATCAAACGTTTAAAGGATTTCTGCAACTCCATTTTAAGTCTCTTTTTATTTTGCCGTTTTAAATTTATTATTTATTGCAAATTCTCTGTTTTAAGTCTAGTTTAGTTTGTAATCAAATAAGAGTTTTACATAGAGTTCTTTTTATGCTCAACTAAAAATTGGTTATGAATTTACAACAAAACTAATATTTCGTTGTTAACCCGCTTGTAAATTATGTTACTCCATAGATGTCACGTTATTTTTACCGGTTTTATAATTCATCTCAATTTATGACTAAACCCATTAGTTTGTTTTAACTTTTATCAAATGCTAGATAATTTACCCGTGCGTATTATATACATCTCTTGTTGATAATATTTAGTAGGTATTATACACTTGTGTTTGATTTGATCTAGAAGCAAAAAATTAAACATAATTGAAATTTTTGTGTGGATATCAAAATGAGGGAAAATGGAGAACATTTTTGAATGAATGTTCCAATTTGGCAAGTTGGAGATCGTATGTGCATATATTTTTCTCCTCTAGAGACGTTTGGAACAACATTTGGCATGTCAAACCCCTTGTGTCATGGTATCCTTTGGGTTGGCACAACCGCACAAGGCTGCGATTCCAAAACACTCTTTTCACGTTGGACAGAAAAGATTGTTCCGAGACGTTGTCCACATAAAAGACAATACATAATGTGTTTTATTTCATAAATTAAGCGGCAAGTAAGTAAACGATGTAAAAGCAATAAGAGGAAAGTATTATGCATTAGGGTTCTTCGTAGTCATGAATTGTATAAGCATGTAGAAAATCATTTGTCTCTTGGTTATTTTTTATTTGAACAATCCAAACTTTTGATTTTTTTTAAAACCTTTATGGAGTAATCTCTTTCGTTTGCTTCATCTCCCAATTTAATAAAAGTCATTGGGAAAGCACAAAGTTTCGCGTGGTTTGATGTTTTGAATATTCACGTTCAGTTAAAATAAGATTATACACGAAACCTCTTCGTATTCCCTACCCCATATATAGTCCATAGGCATATTATGTAATGGTTATATCCTCGAGACTTGTAACTCTAATTATCCATCTACAGGGAAGCTCAAAAGATTAAGTCTTTATGTACCACTGGGATTTTTGTGGAGTTTGTTTTTTATCCTGCACTCATTTTCTCTCATCTTTCGTGAATTATTTCTCCAGAATCTCTAATGGATCAAGGATCAGGGAAAACAATGATCAGTGTTCTTCTTGTACATCATGTGGACAAGAAAAACGTTGTCTGGATTCAATCTGGTAGTGACTTCGTTGATTTGTTCTATAGTTTTCTTACCATGCCTTTGGGAACAATTGTGAGATTGCTTGAGCATCACGGAAGATTAAAAGAAAAGGTCAGCATAGGTTGTTTCAACAACCTTTATAAAAGTCTTGTAGACATGAGCATCGATAATTTCAGGAACGAAGCTTGTAAGCAGATGCTGGTTTACCCGAAGAGCGTGAAGGAACGTCAATGCAGAATGCTGAAGATTAACATAGACGACACAGAAGAAACCAAGTACTTTATGTGTCCAAAGTCTTTGCAAAGCCCATCATGCAGAGAGTTTTTTAGTAACTTCAATACTTCAAGATGTAGGTGTGGAAACTTGATGAACAAAGAGAGTTCGTCACCAGAAGGAGAAGAATCTGTAAGCAGATTGGGAGGTAGTTGTGATGATGATGGAGTCTTTGTCCATGGTGATGGAAATATGGCATTTATGTTGAGTGATGATTTGACAATCGAGAATTTTTCTTGGGATCTTCCCCGGAAACGTGTCAAGGATTTAGGTTGCGTTAACGTGTTCGATAAGTTAGGGGAGGGTGAACCAGAAGTTGGCTTCCGAGAGGTACTTTTATCGTGTTGTTCTCTTAGTTTTTTTTTTGGTTTAATAGAATGAAACTTTTTGACTTGTGCAATCTCAATGTATAGGCAATGACTTTGCTACGATCCTTATTCACATCAGAAACTCCATTGACAGCAACATTCTTCCCCTTTCATAGTTCGCCATATCCTTCTAAGAGAGCATATAAGGCATCGAGTCCATGCGATTCGGTTTTAGGCCAAGTATTGTCTTTCAAAGTGTATTTGAGTAAGGAGGACAACAAGAAGGTTATTTACGCTGAATGTGGTGAAGGCTTTATTGATCTTCTTTGCATGTTTCTTGTTCTTCCTCTTGGGTATATATGTCAGATCTCTAGTAGGGATGGTGATGATGATGATGGTCTGGGGTGTATCGGTAACTTGTTCAGAAGCTTCAAAGGCTTAAGTGGTGACGAAATAACCATTCCTTGGTATTACAATTGTAGAAAGAATCTTCTTGGCATCACGGTCCAAAAGCCGCCGAGTTTGTTCAATTGCATTTCTTATTTGGAAGATAATGGTATGGCTGGAGATTGCGAGGATAGTAGGCTCAAGAAAGTAAGACCAATGGATCCAAAAGCTGAGATCAGTGGCCAATCAAGAAGTAGTAGTGGTGGGTTTGTGAAGAGTAACAAGAAGTTTCTTGTGACAGATGATCTTATAATCACTCCACTGAATTCAGATCTTACTATGAGGGAGCTAAAGAAACTGAAGATAAGTTTCGATGAAGTCAACATCAAAGAGATAACTATCGGTAAAACAGAGGTATGCATAAATATTTAGTCTTTTCTTGTCCCATAAGTTACTACAAGATATGGCTAACTCATTGTCTCTATCTAAATACAGGCTACCAATTTATTGAAAGCTTCCTTTGTGACATCCTTTGCATTAACCAATGGTCTCTCGGACTTGCTGTCGAAGAAGCTGGAAGGGTAAACTCAACAATTCTATTGGCAAGAATTCTTAGCTTTTGGAAAACTTGTCTCCGTTGTCACTTTCATCTACCTTATGTGTGTTTCTCTAAAGTTTCAGGCTTGTTTTTGTTACTTGGCTTCAGTTTTTGAGAATTGAATAATTTAATGATCATCATCATTCATCATCAAATATGAGTTCGGCGTTTGCAAAGGATAGCTTAATTGAGAAGTTTTTCCAAGAAATAAGTAGTGTGGGCATATTAACCGAACCAAACCAAACAAAACTCAAACCGATCCAAACCGAACCAAAATCTACACACAACCCATTTCAGTTTGGTTTGGTTTGAAATCGAACCAAACCAATAACCCGAACTGTTTTCCAATTTCTAATTAATTTACTGAAATAATAATAATACGTCTCTAAATTCTAAATCCATGCTTCCTACTCTTTTTAATATTACTATTTAGTATAAATTAAGTTTACTTAATTATTTTAGTTTCAAAATATTTAATTCTAAGCTACAATTTTACAAGCTATAAAAAATAAAACTTGCTTGATATAAAATGTTAGTAACACAATTCCACTTTCTAGCTTTATATAAATTAATTAAATATGACTATTGTTGGTAAAACAAATTATAATAGTCCAATCCGAATTGAAACCAAACCGAACCAAAACTAAACTGAAATACACCTAACCAAACCGAACCAAAGACTTCGGTTCGAGTTTGGCTACAACTTTCATAAACCCAAACTAAATAGACCAAACCGAACCCAAACCAAATCTAAAAATAAACCGAAATGTCCACCTCTCAAATAACAAACACATTAACTAACTTATAATTGAACAAGAATTAAGATTGATTCACTTAAATTCAAACATGTATTCAACCTTATTTTCCAAGGCCTAAAATCCCCAAAAATCCTTGATTTTTAGATTTTGCTCAAACCCCTAAAAAGATTCTAAAATCCTATAATTCAAACATGTCTTCAACTTTGATTTCCAAGACCTAAAACCCCCTAAAAGCCTTAAAATCCTTGATGACTTCGATTTTGATTATCTGTTTCTACTGACCCTTGATTTTTACCTATAATCTCTACGTGGGCTATTTGCCGAAGATTACTCCTCATTCTCCCCCATACGCAAAACCACAAGTGGGTTTCTATCCACGTTATTAAAGACCTTTCATTTCTTACCAAATAACCCACTAATATTGATGTGTGTGTGATGTTCCATGTCAATCTTTTATCTTTAAAGATCACACGTTTGCTGTAAGTGGACAACGATCGCCTGTAGTATTTTAGGATCGAACTCCACACAGAGAGAAATAGTTTAAACGAATCTGTAATAAGAGAGTAAAGCTAGGGAAAATCAATAAAAAAGGGTTTGCTGTTGGTGTCACGATTGCAAAATAAAGTAAATAGCAAGTAAGACAAGAGTTGGGCTTTCAAGGGATCAAGACTCGGACATGCGAAACACTAATGATCGACTAACCCTAGGCTATAGGTGAAAGTCGGCTAAAATCCTTATACTCCGTTATTCAACTTTCGTAGGCAAAGACGTATATATCAAACAAATAAGATCAAGTTCGATTCTACAACGAAACACATAAAATAATGTGTAATATGTGCAACATATCTTATATCAACGCGTAATCATTATTACGATCCAACAGAAAGACACGCCTAAAAATTCACAATTTGGTCAAATGCTTTTAGTTTAAAAAGTCAGAAAATCAGCATATTTAAAGCATTTTAGGTTTTTGGAGAAAAATATTGGATTACAACACTATATTGATATCTCAAAGTAAAAAACATGAGCGTTAGATCTGGATTAAAATAGCATTATAATGTTATGCATGGACATGAACAATAAGGATCAAATTCTTTTGGTATTGGATGTATAATATCGTTTAGTAACATTAATTTTTTTTATCAAAACATTATATTAGGTCATGATACTATCATCTGATATTTTCATATATTAAGACAATATAATATTTATATTATTACAATATTACATAAAAATTATTTTTAAATTTTAGTCATTTAACATTATAGCCACTATTAACAGTTTTAACATTTTTATTATTTCTTACCAAGACAAAAGTCAATACTACACTTAACTAATTCAATTCATATATAGTATTATTGTAGACAAAATTTCAAAATATAATTCAATAAAATTATCTACTTATTCATATTTAAGAACACATTGTTCAATAAAATAAAATAACTAAAATAGTATATGATACCAATAAACCCACATAACTTGTAGGTCGATTTCTAGTAACTAGTAATTAACCGGTTCGACCACATATAGTGGATGTACTAATGCTTTGCAAATCAAAGTACCAACCAAATCATACATTCAAACAAAAGAAAAGATAAACCAAAATAGAAAAGAGTAAAATATGGTGATGAAGTGGCCAGGAAGAGATAGTTAAGTCTACTCAATGCCTCAAGCAAACTTGTAGGCTCCTCCACGAGCAATCTCTACGTTAATGATCTGACCATCAAATTCAGCACTATTCAGTTCCATTACTTAGTCAAGCATGTTTTCTTCACTAATAAAGGTCAAAAATGCGTAATTGTATGAGAGGTTACTAACTACTTTGACTTGCACAATAGGACCGTAGCAGCGGAAGATATTCCCCATATAGACAGCGTCCATCATATCGAGAACAAGTTGAATGTGGATTATCTCCAAACTATATAACTGTTGTAGTTAATTATATTGTACTGAACTTGCGCCTTCAAAATATTCATGTTGATTTTCTGTTGATTTCTTATTATTTACAATTATTATTTTACTGCAAAATCATGATCATAATAATTAGGATAGAACATAATTGTATGTTTATTTCTATAATATAACACATCTTTTTTTTTATTACTCACATGTTTTCAGTACTTGTGTAACTTGTGTAACTACACTTAACACCCTTGATTAGTTTTAACTAAATATTATTTTTAATTCATTTTTAATTAAAAATTAAATAAAAAAACACTGATTATACATATCATCAATCTATATCATTAACATAATCCACGTCATTACTCATCTGAAACCGCATAACGTTACGGTTTCATTTCTTTTGCCATTTTATTGTTCATTAGCGGAAAAAAAAATTGTCGCTTTCTTTCTCTATCTCTCTTGACGAAACAACTCGTTACCCTAACTCCTTCGCCGTTTTCTCTTTTTTCGTTTGTTCCGGCCGAAATTCTTACGTCGGAGTCGCATTTCTGGTATCGTGAAGTCACATCCCTGTCGCAGTCGCATTTGAACTGAACTTCTCTAAGTTCCGGTGAGTATATTTCCGGTAAGTAAGAATCCGACATCTAAGTTCAATCGCAAGTGATTCGCGTCACTGAAATAGTTTTTCGATGCTTAATGATGGTTTTTAACGATGCTTAAAGCTGGTTTTTAACGTCGTCGTTGATTGACATATGGTGGCCGATTTGTTAGCTCTATTTGATTTGATGGCTGAGTTACTTTTTGTTTGCCGACTGATTTATGATTTATCAATTCATCTGTGTCTGAGTTTGTTATATGCTGTGATTGAGTTATGGTTTAACCTTACATCTGTGGCTGAGTTTCTGTTATATGATGGCTGAGTTTGTATGTTATGGCTGAGTTTCTGTTATGATATGGCTGAGTTTGGTTTATGTTTTGACTGAGTTGTTGTTATGTTATGGTTTGACTGAGTTTCTGTTACGATATGACTGAGTTAGATTTATGTTATGGCTGAGTTATGTTATGTGTGGCTGAGATAGGTTTATGTTATGACTGAGTTATGTTATCTATGGCTGAGTTAGGTTTATGT
>Ga0041059_1001880_pt1 | contig 16308 bp, 19 predicted proteins | sample AraColnosormetaG_FD_56232 | JGI IMG/M metagenome (GOLD analysis project Ga0041059, IMG submission 56232) | Arabidopsis roots microbial communities from North Carolina, USA - Col MF nosort | ecosystem: Host-associated > Plants > Roots > Unclassified | place: USA: North Carolina | collected...
ATGAACCGCCCACAACCACCACCATAGCTTCCTCCTTCCTCCGCATAACTCAAGGTAAGACTTTCTTGGAAACAACAACATTCAACTCATCGTTTGGCTCAGCACACAAGCTGTAGTTTCCTCTTCCTGTTATACGTTACGTTTACAATCCAAAAGAAAAAAAAAAAAAATTTTGATAGAAGACCACTAAAGAAAAAGAGTTTGAGATGTTTGTATTCATATGAATCTTGATGGAAACATGAAAAGTATGATGAATGCTTAGCGAATAGAAGAAGACTAAGGAAGAGTTCCAAGTTGTGTAGTATTATCACCCTCCTGTTTTCTGCTTCTCTGTCAATCTCAAACACATATTTGAGGCAATAGTTTTCCTAAGATCCTACAATACTACACGTAATAACATACTTTGTATGTGAACGTGCAGGTTCTACACAGCCCTGAGGTTGGAATAAGTTGGAAGGCCAGCCAAAACGACGCTGAATTCTCCCAAGATCTGTTGTACTTATTGTCATTGTGTGATTTATCTTTCTGCTTTTGATTTGTAACATAAACTGAGGGATAATACCAAAACAGAACCCAAACCCATTTGCCATTTTACTATAATGTCTCTGATATTAATATGAACAGCGTAAAGTACAATGCATTCTATATGTATGAATGAAGAAAGCTATTGAGACTTGAGAGACTATAAATTTGTATAGATCTGATAAGTTTTAGAAATTAAAAACTCTTACATTAATTCAATACACCACAATAATCTTGATTTAACTCCAAAACACGTAACTAAAGACAGAGAGATGGAGAGAGAGAGAGAGAGAGAGAGATATAAATAATCATCCACTGATAATGTGAATCTTGATTGTTTGAACCAGGTTATTATCACCAGTCTTCTTGATCTCAAATATCATCTTATCCGTTGTCTTCACTTTATTCCTTCTGATGATACTGCCAAATCCCTTGACAAACACACTACCATTTGTCTGAATCTTGATCTGCTTCTCCAATGTCCCGAATTTTTTCACAAGTGGATCGACAAGAGTGATACTCTCAGGGAAGTGCAAGTCATAGTCTTTGATAACCCGAGCTGGGATGAGCTGCTTTATGAAAAAAAACATCATAAAAACTCACAACCCAACGATGTTAAATGAAAAGCTCTTTCACATTCAGTTTTTACTTACCAGTTGGCTTTTCTTCTTCGGATTAAGGATCAGAGTAAAAGATGGGTTCTCACGATCATCCAGATACTGTCTTTCATCTTCATCATCATCATCAGCCTTAGCATGATCTCTAGAATCAAAAGCCTCAACATAATCATCATCTTCAACAGGAACATCATCAGCAACATTATCAACATCTTCATCATCAGCATCATTATCATCTTTCTCGACAGCAGCTTCATCAGCATAATCATCACTATCATTGTCTTCACCACAATTATAATCAGAATCGTCATCATCCTCATCAAGAGATAAAACATCATCACTGGCCTGATTTTGTTCATCACTATCAGATTCCACTTTGATCTCCTCGCTTTGATCTGAACTTCTTCTTATCTTTTTACACATTGTCCTATGCTCATAGATACAGAAATGGAAACAACTAGAGCCATCAAACTCAAACTCTAAGAAATCTCCTCCCTTGAGATCTTCGTCCTTCACAATCCTCTTCCACCCATTAACCATAACGAATTTCTCAGTATCATCATCACCACAACATTTCTTTAACTCCAATTTCCAAATATTTCCAGAAATGCTTCTAACAGTTACAGTTTCAGGCAAAGACTTTGGTAAAAATCTGGTGAAAGAAATGGGTAGTACCTGCATTATACAATCTAAAAGTTTCAACCAAATAGAAATCTACAGAAGAACATCTCAGAAAAACCCACAAAAAAAACAGAGAGAAGAGAAGAGTGTTTTACCATATCATCTCCGGACTCATCAGGTAAGTAAACTTTGAAGAATTTTGGAACACAATTATCCAAAGAAACTCCTGTTCGATAGCAAGAAAAGATCAAAACAGAGGATACATTGTGTAAATGTAGAATCAAGAACAAAAAAGAAGAAACCTTTGTTCATCTTCACTTCTGTCTGCTCTTTGTCTAGATCTCTGTGAAACCCTAATTGTTTGATTTAACTGAAGGTTAATATGCGTTCTCCGATCTTATTGTTTGATTTAGTGTTTTTTTCCTTTTGTAGCTAAAAGCAGAGACTTGAACGCTTATTGTTTCAAATGGAAAAAAAAAACTTTACTAACTACATTTACTTCAATGTAGAGCTGAGATTTGGAACCCTAATTTTAAGATGAGTACAGTTCTTCAAACCCCAGATTTCTCAGATAGTACGGTTTCCGTTGAGTGGCTTTCGACTTTTGTAGCAAAAACTTGAAAACAGAGGTTTCTCTCTGTTTCTATACTTGTTGCTTCAAATGGTAAAACCGTAAAAGACTACTTAGAACGACTTCGTTTTAAAAGAAGATTCGTGAAAGAACCAAGGCCCGCGAAAACCAATGGACCTAAATTATTTTGGTCCCATTCGAGATGGGGTTTTATAGTAGTCAGTGGAAGGCCTAGTGATTTCCTCCAAATCTATTTGCAACATATTGTTTGGTTCTCTTTCTTATTTTGATTTGTAAGTTTGTATACAAAAGTGGTGCCAACAACAAAACACAAACCCAAACCCATTTGTCATTTTACTATAATGTCTTTTGAGATTACTCCAACACAAAGGACGACCTTTGTCCGAACAATGTAAGTACTATTTGTATGAATCCGTTGGAGGACGTTGCCCTACTTACTGCAGGCAACAAAGCAACAAGATTTGTCTAGACGGCATAACTCAAGAGTTTGTTGCAAGAGAAAACAGAGAGATTTAATGAGACATGAACTCTATATAGAAAGTCTTAATTCAACATGAAAACATCTCTCACGCCCAAATCCTTAGTTATAAACCAAATCCTAAGATAGACATTTTACCATTAGTAACATAATAAAAACCACTCACAGCTAAGACACATAAGACTCACAAAAGCTTAGTGAAGAGATCATCCGCTGATAATCTTGACCTTGATGGTGTGAACCAGATTACCTCCAGTCCTCTTAAGCTCGCATATCATTTTGTCAGTCATCTTCATTTTGTTCCTTCTGATGAAACTACCAAATCCCTTGACAAAGATGCAACCATTCTTTTGAATCTTGATTGCTTTCTCCAATGCTCCCATTTCGTCCACGACTGTTATACGCTCCGGGAAGGTTAAGTCATAGTCCCTTATGACATGAGCCGGTATGTGCTGCATCAAGAAACAAACATCATAAAACAGATTGAGATATTCCTTATTAATTTATTCACATAAGAATCCATAACCAAAGATGTTAAATGGAGAGTGTGTAAAGATCTTAAATATTCAGGTTTTTTTTTCTCTTACCAATTGGCTCTTCTTCTTCGGATTGAGTGTCATAGTAAAGTACGGGTTCTCGTGATCATCCAGATACCGCCTTTCGTCATCCTCATCCTCAAGATCATCTTCATCCTCAAGACCATCATCATCCTTAGCATCATAACCATCCTCAGCCTCATCATCATCTTCATCCTCAAGACCATCACTATCCTTAGCATCATAACCATCCTCAGCCTCAACATCTACTTCATCCTCAAGACCATCATCATCCTCAGCAACATTATCATCCTCAACAGAATAATCATTATCAGAATCGTCAGAATCATCACTATTAAGAACGATAACATCATCACTAGCCTGAGATTCTTCTTCACAATCAGATCCCACTTTGATGATGTCCTTGCTTTGCTCTGAACTTCTCTTAAGCCTCTTACACGTAGTCTCATGGTCAAAGATAGAGAAATTAAAAAAATGAGAGCCATCAAACTCAAATGACAAGAGATCTCCACCGTTCAGGTTTTCGTCCCTTACAATCTTCTTCCAACCACTAACCATAACAAATCTCTCAACCTCACCACCACATTTCTTAAACCCTAATTTCCAAATGTTTCCAGAAATGCTTCTAACAGTTACAGTTTTAGGCAAAGACTTTGGTAAACAGCTGTTGAAAGAAATGGGTAGTACCTGAAAAGTTTCTACAAATTTCAAGCAACCAGAAAACAAAAAACAGAGTGAAGAGAAGTGTGTTTTATTACCAGATCATCACCGGATTCACTAGGAAGGTACGGTTTAAAGAACTTTGAAGTAAAACCATTAGAGTAATTTCCTGTTCCAAAATAAGAAAAGGAAGAACATCAATGTACAGAGCACATTACAAGGGAAGAATCAGGAACAGAGAAGTGAAAAACCTCTTGTGTTCATTGTCGTCAACTTCTTGTGCTCTTGGAAATACTCTGAACCCTAATTTTGATCGGAAATAAAAAGGTGAACAAAGTTTCTCCAGATCCAAGTTTTTCCAGATGTGATTTGATCTAAAGGTGTTGGCCTTTTGTAGCAAAAACTTGCAAAAACAGAGGGTTCTCTCTGTTTCGATGCTTTTTCCTTCAAATGGAAAACAAACCATTAATAGTACTCTTCTTATTCAAAAATAATTCGTTAAGCGGACCAAGGTATCGCTAAGGCCCAAACAAAAAACAAGAAATGGGCCTTAAGTTTGGTTCAATCTATATCGTGTAAATGACATTATCGTCCTTAAACAAAAGAACCACAGTAAAGAGTCGAGAAGGGTATATTAGAGAAAGAAGGACTTGTGACATCTCAATTCTTGAACAAGAAACTTGAAACTTGAAAGAAGAATGAGATAGTGTTAAGTGGCAGAGTTCCAAGTATCTTAGTATTATTCTCCTCCTATGCCAATGCTTTTCTTATGATCACATAGAGAGTAATAACATTCTTTTTACATGAACTCGCAGGTTTTAAACAGCCCTGATGTGTGAACCATTCATAATGATTTCTCCCAAAATCTATAGCTCTAGTATACATTATTATTGTAAGACTGTGTTGATCGTCTTTTGCACTTCATGTTTCAGACAAACAAACAAAATCAAGAAGTGTATAGAAAGCATCAACATCGATTATGTTCCGAGAAAACCAATAAGATTCATAAAACCAAGTACTCTACTCATATAAAAACTCTCAAGTAAAAATAGATAATGTCTTGGAGTTAACGCATAAAGCCTTATCAAGAGATCATCCTCTTATAACATGGACCTTGATTTCTCGAACAAGACCATCCATCTCCTTTTCTAACTCACAAATCACCTTGTCATTCAACTTCACATTATTCCTTCTGATTATACTACGGAATCCCTTGATTGTTTGACCCTTAACTTTCCTCTTCAATTTACCAAAGTTTTTCTCGAGTGGATCAATCAAATTGATGAACTCAGGGAAGTGTAAGCCATACTTCGTTATGACCTTAGTTGGTATGCGCAGCTGCATTACAAAGATAACATCATAAAACAGAAGTGGTACATTATTTTAATGAAAATGCAAAAAGACATGAGACTTTCTTCACATTTCTTACCATATTATATTTTATTTGCCGATGCTGGTTCACTGTAAAGAAAGGGTTCATGTGATTATCCAGATATTGTCTGTCATGCTCTCCAGAAGAACCTATCAAAATTTATACGCAAGAAAATAAAAAGACAGTGATGCTCTCAGTCTCAGTTAACTTCACAAGACAAAAGTTTCTATTATACCTTTCTTTTTTTTCTCTGTTTTGACTCCTCTCCATCTTTCTTTCTCAACATCAGCATGATCATCGTCACCATAATCTTGATCATCATCATCATCATCATCATCAATAACTATGATATCTTCACTAGATGTATCTTCCTCAACATAATCTTGAACATCATTAATATCATCATTATCAGCATCATCAAGAGCTGTAATATCTTCACTAGATGTATCTTCCTCATTATAATCTTGAACATCACTAATATCATCATCATCAAGAACTATGAAATTTTCACTAGATTTAACTTCTTCCCCATAATCTTGATCATCATTAAAACCATCATCATTGTCATCAAGAACCGTGATTTGCACTGAACTTCTAAGCCTTTTACACGTTGCACGACCATAGATACAGAAATTGAAACACCAAGAGCCATCAAACTCAAATTCTAAGAACTCTCCACCTTTCAAATCTTCGTCCTTGACTATCTTCTTCCACCCATTAACCATAACAAATCTCTCACTATCACCACAAAACTTCCTAAACGCCACTTTCCAGATGTTTCCATAAATGCTTCTAACAATTACATTTTTAGGCAACGACTTTGGTAAAAAGCTGTTGAAAGAGATGGGTAATTCCTGAAGAGGAAGGATCTAAAAGTTTCAATAAACTAAAAATCTACATATAACCAAAAACAGAGAGAGAAGTGTATTTTTACCAAATCATCTCCGGAATCATCAGGTAAGTACACTTTGAAGAACTTTGGAAGACAATCATCCACAGAAATTCCTGTTCCAAAGCAAGAAAAAAATCAGAACATAGGATAGGTTATGTGATTGGAGAATCAAGAACAAACAATAGCATAAAGATCTTAACATAAAAACAAGAGTCTAAAGAAGAAACCTCTGTTCATCATCTTCACCTCTTTGAAACCCTAACTCTTTTAGTGAAAGTGAAGGTGAAAATGGTTCTTGAAAATAGAAAAGTAAAAGAGCTTTGTTAATAGATCTCCGATCTTTTGGTTTGCTTTAGAGATTTTGCCTTTTGTAGCATAACACAGAGACTGTATTGTCTTCTAGGCTTATTGCTACAAATGGAAAAATAAAACATGTGCTAACTACTTTTACTTCAATGCTCCATGAACCGAACCGATATGATTTTAATCAAACCGAAAAAATATTATCCTAACCAAACCAAACCAATAAAGGGTGAACGAGAATTTAAAATTCAAATAAATGGGCTTTAAAGTCCGGCCCAATCGATTTGCTTTAAATGACAATAATAACCTGAGATTATAGAGAACGTTGGTCCGATCTTCTTTCAATTTCAAGTTTTTCAACCTCTTCCCGCTTACGAGGCCGGGATATTCTATCAACAGTCGTCTCTTCCATCGGCCGAACAATTTCCGATTTACCGACTAGGATTTTCGCCTACAACTTCCGAAGAGATTTTCTCAGTGTAAGTTTGAAAAAACCTAGCTATAGGATTCCGGATTTCCTAATCGTCAGATCTTGGGCTCGAAAGAGAAGCTAGAAATGGATAAGGATCTCTTAGATATCTCTGGAGAAGACGACGAAGATAATTGGCTTCTGAAGAATACGCCGAAGAAAACTAATTCGAGCCGAGGAAAGAGTTATTTGAAATGCTCACCTCTCCAAATCCCTAGATCTAGTCGTATCGTTCCTACTCGGCCTCCTTTTTCCCCAATTGGTAAGCGCTTCAATTTCTCGTTCTCGATCCGAGCTTCGTTCTGATAATTTCTCTCTCCCTTTGTTAGAGTGTTTAAGCATCTGAATTAGCATTGTTTAAATCTTAATTTGATAAAATAGCAAATTAGTATAAATGTTGTGTATTCTGCGGATATATGAAGGTTAATACTTTTTGCAGGAAGAGTAACAGGCACCAGCAACAACAGGGAGCAGCCATGCGCTTCAGTTGATACAGATAGTGTAGGAAAGGAGAATGCTAAAGTTGAATTGCCCAAATTGAGTGTGGAGCGACAACAGATGAAGAAGAAGAAAAAGAATGCAGGGTTTAATTTGCGCAAGAGTTTAGCATGGGATAGAGCTTTTTCAACGGAAGAAGGTGACTTTTTTTTACCAATTTCCTGTTAGTAGTAAAGGTCAAAGATTTGGTCTATGTTACTAAGAATCTTAAGATGTGTGATATGGTCATGAACCAGGTGTTTTGGATTCATCTGAGTTATCTAAAATAACTGGAACTGCTTGCCATCTTGGTGGAGATCGGTTAGCTGCCATTCAGGAAGAGTACAGAGAGTCAATGTCAGCTTCCAAATGTAATGTTTCACCAGGACTACAAGCACTTGAAGAAAACTTATTTAACGACTTGCCTGTGAATAGTAAAAACAGAGAGAAGAAGCTTGTCAGTGGCATAATGCCCAAGTACGGATCACCATCTAAATCCCAATCTTCCTCGGTGAGTTTACTGGACCTAAATATTGTGGAGCTAATGAGGGTCATAAGTCGTTTCTTTCCTTGCGTAAATATATATATTTTGAGGCGCAGTCTATCTAAATGTCGAATATCTGCATTATAGGCCCAGAAAAAAGTTATCTCAGCTCAGGATTTAAGGAGTGGTTCCAAGCGCAGTGGCTGTCCCCGGCCTCCTCCTTCATCTTCATATCCTTTTCTTACTTTGAGTACTGAGTGTATAGGCAATCTTGATATCCTTTGCAGGTCTTGTTTGTGTTCTTTTTGCTTGTTTACCTTAACCATCTTGCACCCTGAAAAGACCTGCAAATGTGCATACAACAACATCACGTTGCAGGGAGCTGAGCATATCTAAAGTTCCTACTACCAAATCTGACCCAGTTACAGTTGGAAACAACATGAAAAGGACTACTCAAAGTCCAATCAAAGCGAAAAACAGTCAACCTACTCAATTAAGTATGTTCACTTCAGTTAGCAAATAAAAACTATTCATCTCATATCCTTTTTAGTTCTGTTACTTTTCATCCTGTTTATATATTGCTACATGGTTTTTTGTCTGATATGACAGAGAATTCTCAGAGGAGCTTAGGATCTGAAAGCTTCTCTAAAAACACTTCAAGCACCAAGAGTAAAACAAAATCCAGTCTGGCGAGTAAATCTTCAATTCCTAAGCCCTCTCTTAAGCAAGCTAGAAGAAATGTGGTAAAGCTATGCTGCCCTCTGCAAACCAATATAGCAAATAGTTTATGCACTAAAAATTTGCAGCAAATGCTTTGTTTCCAATATTCTTCCTATTAAGAGTAACCTATTGCATTTTCTTGAACTCTAGATCAGCAAATCTTCAGAAATTCCGACAGTATCATACTCACAGCATTCTGTTGTTGCAAAATCCAACGTTGGCCCTATGACTGCATCAGATGTGGCTATGCTTGGTCATGCATCAGTTATTCCAGACTCTAATGTAATTACTCTGGGCACCTCGTTAGCTCAAAGTTCTTGCAATAAAGCTGGAAGCACGCAGTCCGCAGTTTCACGACTGGGAAAGCCATCAGGCTTAAGAGCGCCAAAACCTTCAATTGGCTATTTCAGTCAGGTATATTATTGAAATATACTGAATTCTATCGTGAGATAACTATGGTTTTGTTCTTGTAACTCTAACATACTTCATATTTTTGCAGTCTGACTCTCAACCGTCGCAGAGTGCGGGAGACAAACACAGTCAGCTTCCCAGATCTGATGTTTGTTCAGCCGCTCATTTTTCTTTGATCCCTACCTTCAAGAAACCCCAAGTTGCTGAAAAGTTTCCCGGTGTCAACTGCAAGGCAGCAACTGGAATTTTTGGCAGTTCAGATTCAGCTGCAAGATTCTCTGCTCAATCTATATGTCTCAAACCTTCACAGGAAAAGTTGAAAGTGGACTTGAATAGCACACAGGAAGTAGAATCCAAAGTGTTGCGTTGTCCATTGAGTTTTCAGATAAATGAAAATCCGCAGCACCAATGTGTCATTCAAGGTGATACTGGAAATTTAGTTCTGGATGATGTAACTTATTGCACATCTGAGAAGATTTCTACTGAACAATGTCAAGAATTCCAGGGTAACAGTGCGCTGCCGCCCTCAGGCTGCAAAAATAATGTACAAGATGGTAGTAATATGTCTGACGATAATAGAGATGAGAAAAGGAAGTCTTGCCTCTCAGTAGAAGAATACTGTGCTTTACCAATGAAAGATTCTATGGATTCTACGATGCAGGGTCCTCCTTGCGATGAGTTGACACTGTTTGACAACTACTCACAGTTGAAAGTCAGCAATCCGGGGGAAGAAGATATGTGTACTACCAATGATTTTAGTGGAGATTCTGATACATTGGATGTACCTGGACAACCTCTAAATGAATGCCTGCACCCTGGAAACGAAGACGAGATTAGTCCTTGCCTTTCTGAAGAAAAAGATGCGTTAGTTGTTTATCATTCTACTGAATATGTAGCAAAGCAGCCTGAGGTTTTGGATTCCTTCACTGCAAAATCATCTTTCTTTGGGGATTTGGCTTCAATAAAGGGTGATGCAGACAATCCATCTTCTTCAGAAAATCAGTTAGGTAATACTGAATTTGTTTCTGTACCTTTGGAGCCTTCTGAAGCACTAGATTGTGTTCAATCACTATGCAATCATCTTGAGGTAAATGCGGTAGCGAACTCTGTTTTGTGTGATCATAACATGGTGTGTGATGGTCAATCTGTATTAGAAACGGAGAAGAGAATTGAAATAAGCGAAAGCACAGAGAAAAACTATGAGACTGATTTCATTGGTCCATTTTCCGAATGCAAATACTGGTTTAGAGAATCTGAAGAGCAACATTTGTCGAACCAATTAGTCCTTGAGGTGAAAGAGGGTGGTCATGAGATAGATGTCTTGATCAGAAACGAAGAAGCTGATGGGCCTGATATGCAGATAGAATGCTTTACTGGTTCGTCTGATGCTGACAACATGGAACAAGTGAAATTACTAAGGCCTTCCTCCGTTGAAGTTACGATGGAGATTAAACCTCTGGAATCATCTCATGAACCCTTCTCTGAGAAATCAACTTCTGAAAAACAGAAGCAATACAATTGTTCCAGCAGTGAAAATACATCTGATGTAAATGATGGTTGTGTAATGAAACAGGCTGATCAACTTGGAACATTAGTTGGTTGTTCTCCAGAAAAAGATGCATCTGTTGCGGTTTTCTCTTATTCAAATGAGGAGCTTGGAGATAACTCTGAGCTGGAAGACATGGATTTGGTTACAGACTCAGATTGTTCAGATGAGGAGCCTGAGGATAAATTGGAGCGGACAGAGGTGGATGTGGTTACTGATCCAGAGCTCATTAGTGGCCTTGATGAGTTTTCTGTCAAGGGCGTCCGTAATCAAGAATATCCGGAAGTAGAAGATATCCAAACTGCATCAGACCTTTGTGGAAAAACTAAAACTCTACTAAGTGAATCAGTCAGTTCCTCGGATTCTATATTTGGAGTTCCTGAGTGTCTAAATGAGGGCACAAACTTTTCCAGAATCTCTGAAGGCATGTCAAAAGAGGATTCAAATTCTGGACGTATTGAGCATAACTATGTTGTAAAAGCTGAATTCCAGGTAGATGCTGAAAAGGATTTCAGTGCACAGGTTACTGGTCAAGAACTCGTCCCCAATGAAGGAGATGAAGTTAAAGTTGTAAAGATCTCTCCTGATCCTGTATCATTTGCGCCCAGAGAGGAAGAACTAGGAACTCCAATACCCATGAAGGAGACTATCTCAGGCAGAGATGATATGCAGATTAACGAGTTCAATGTACTCAGCGATGACATTTTGACATCAGAAAGCAATGCATCAGAAGGCAATGACAAGATGATACTACTGTAAATAATCTAATCCAGTCTCCACTAGTAAACCTTTTCTATTCCTCCAGTGCAGTTTATTTTAAGAATGAGCTAATAAGTCACTGTTTCCAACAGGGATGCTAAACTTGAGAAGAAACCTGATCCAATAATTGTGAAGCCTCCAAATGCTGTTCCATTTTCTGACGAGTGGTTAGCTGCAATTGAGGCTGCTGGGGAGGTATGTATATCTCAAATATATGAATGAAACCATGATGTTGAACTGAAGACCCACTTGCTGTTATTGCATATGATATATAAGTATATCTGCAATGCCTCAGCAGAACTCTTCTGTTAAATATGCAGGAAATTTTAACACTGAAAAGTGGACGTGTGCAACATTCACCAACCGAGAAATCTGCTCCTGAACCAGGTCCATGGTCTCCGGTATAATCCTTCTCTCCCTCTCTCATTACCATTTGGTGTTGATAAAAGGAAACAACAAGTTGAAAAATTGGAACTTGATTAATTTGGTTGTTTTTCTACCTAACAACATTATGGAAAGAATTCAACTCTTAATTTTTGTATAATCTTCATTAACTGATGCTTCATTCACAAGCTAATTATATGTCATAATCAGTTCAAGAAAACTAACTCGAGCAAAACCATTTTGTCTTTTGTGATGGTCAGGTCAAGAAGAGCAACCAAGTTGTAGGACCATTTGACTGTACAAAGTATAATAACAAAGGTCTTCCTCCTGCTTTTGACTGAAGAAAACTAGGTTTCTTCTACGGTTTCTTCTGCCTTAACCATTTTTATTTGTTTTTACCCTTTTATCACTACTAGGAGGTTACAAATTTGTTGAACACACTCACTTTATGATTTTGTATACCTGAGAAATAAAATATGTAGAAAGCACTTGTTGTTGAGGCATGAATGACTTCCACACGAGCTATTTTCCCTAATCACATGTTGAGATATTTGACAGGATTTAGGATGAATACAAGTGAACTTGTCGTGCATATTCTATTCAATTTCATGACATTTACAATCCTGGGACCAAAATTGAGATTTGTTAAGAGCCAGATCAGGCTAGTTCATCATCATGGACCATGACGGATTTGCCTGAAACCGCATTGCTAGTTGTTATCTTTCTGTCTTTGTCTTTTTCGAAGCTCTAACAAAAGTATCATATATATGTCTTTTGATCTTCTTCATTTCAAGATAATTGAGATAAACCACTCAATTAAATGAATCGCTTAAGTAATAAGTTGATGAATATTCGGGAGGGTGAATTGATGGTAACCGCAGGCAACACATAACATGGCTATAAATCCTTTTATTAATGTAGTTTTTCCTAACAAAGGATCTTTTCAGTTCCAACTTAAACAGCAGTAAGATTTAAGAATCTCTCAAACGTCGATAGTGAGTTTGGCGTCAAGGTGAGTGAACTCTTGGAAGAAAGCTTTAAAGTGTTCATATGAATGCTTCACGTCATCTGCAGCACACATCTCACGGATGCTATGCATTGAGAGCTGAGGAGCTCCAACATCAACCGTCCTTATCCCCACACTGCTTGCTAGGATTGGACCAATGGTCGATCCGCAACCCATATCATTACGCACCACAAAATCCTACAATATTCATGTCCACATTCATTTATAATATGCAAATAAGTAAGAACATTTTTTTGAATCTTTCTCAGGCAAATCATACCTGAACAGGCAGATTATGCTTCTCTGCTATCTCTCTGAATACAAAGGAAGTTACGGCATTAGTGGCGTAACGTTGATTTGCATTGTGTTTGATGACAAGTCCTCCGTGCATCTTTGGCTGATGATTCTCTTCGTGTTTGTCCTAAAAAGTGAAATCAAAATGCAATGAAAGATGGACATCAACTTCTGTGCATGGAAATGAAAAAAATATTGCCAGATGAAATGATTACCATAAAGTTTGGATGTAAAGCATGTGCCATGTCAGCAGAGACAAGCAAACTTTTCTGAATCGCTTTTTTGAGCACCTGTAACGATGAAACAAGCGAACTATAATGAGCGACAAAAACAAAATTATATAAAGTATAACACAATCCCAGTTTAATGTCTATCACTCGAATGGTTTGCTACCTTAGTGTCAGAGCTGAAGCAACTTGTGATGTGTGACATAGCATCAATCATGACAGGGGATCCAGCTCCTTGCGCTGAATTGGAGCCAACTTCTTCATGATCAAATAGTGCCACCATTCTTATTCCGCTTTCATCCTCTAAGTCACTTCCAGATGACGTTGCATCTATAAGTGCCTGTGTACAAAGTTCAAATATTTGAAATAGATCGTCAACATCACTGCTTCTTGAACCAAAATACCCAAGGAAAGTTGGTTGCAGTGAAGTTGTATCATTGTTCATCAATATACAGCAGCATAATGGGTAGATTTATTCCATTCAGAGAGAAGAACAAATTGTAAGAGATGTTCAACTTAGATTGTGATCCAGAATAAAACTTACACTAGATGTGAGTTAACATACTTGCACAGAAAGATCTACAAGGTGGAGTAATTTAAATTGGGCTTGAAACACAAGTCTCTTGAAATGTGAAGCATGGACTAACTATTATTCTCTTCCAGAACATGCAATGAGTGGAAACCAACTAAGGCACAGTTAAGATCAGTAAATATAGACCATGGACTATTTTCTCCTCTAAAAGTAAAAGTAAAGGACGTACCTTCAGAGAGCAAAATGACATGCAGAGATTATCTAGTCTTCCCGAGAAAATAAATTCTTTAGCTGCACCAGCTAGTATACTTGGCTGAGTGTCACATGCTTGCAGCTCAAAGTCGCATATCTCCTCAGGTTTACAACCCAGTGCGTTTGCAATGATCTAAGAAATTAAAAAGAGGACTACTTGGTTACTAAACCAGAACAAGATCTAAAATTCAAGCTAAAACCATAAAGCTTATATATTTCAACTGGACCTCCATTAGAAGCGGATGATGCTTTGATTTAGAACTAGTTTCAGCACACTTCTTTCCTTCGTCATGTTCACCACTTTCAGCTGGCGTTTTATTGAGCTCCGCCTTCAAATATATCACACAATATAAATAAATTGCAAAGGAAGTAAGAATTCAAGTCTGCTACAAACTTGACAACAATGGTTTCGACTTCATAGATAAATCTGCCAAAAGTTAAGGGGTTCACAGAGATGGGTTCTGATCTCAAATAGTGGGTGACATGCAAACAAATACTTTAGCCATACTAGATGAAACAAAATTTAGCAGAGACGCTGGACAACATAGCAAGCATAGAAAAAGCACCTTAATAGCTGTTGCCAGTACTGGAACGAGGTGTGTCTGAGTGTTTGGCTTAAAACCTTCAGTGTTCACATTCCTGTCCGCAAGGCAAAACGAAACGTACATAAAGTTCAATATTAATTTCTCTACATAAAGTAACTGAGAAATAAATAATGTTTTTTTTTATCGCAAACACGACAAAAAAAGAGTCTAAGAAGTATTCCAATACAAAGCAATGATTTAAAGGTAACCTGTCCAAGTGAATGGCCAAGGTAGGAATCCTCATGATAGGATCCTCAATCCTGACAAGGCGATGAGAATACGAGACAGAACCTGCTTTCTCTTCTTTAAGAATCACACGTCCTGCAACAGTCAAGTCACGATCAAACCAGGTGTACCACAGTCCACCTCCATATGTTTGAACACCAACCTCCAAGCATCCACCTTTAGTTATCTGTCAACACAATCCTCACTTTCTAGTCAAAAAAGATTTAAGTAAAACCGCTGGAGAAAATGTCAAAAAGATCCCAAAATCCAAAATCACCTTGGATACAGGTTTCAATTTGAGGCACGGACTATCAGTATGAGCTCCAATAATATGGAACCCGTTTCCAGCTACGTATCTGTTCAAAGTTTTCCAAAAGATTAGCTCTAACATTGTAGCAATAGATGGAACCATTGGTTTCAGAAGAAGAAGGAAAAGATGGTTACTTGTGACCAATGGCAAAAGCAACAATAGTGGAGTAATTTCTGGTGAAGAAGTATTTTTTGCCGGCTTCGAGTTTCCAATCATCTCTCTCTGAAATCTGTTCATACCCAGCCTTCAAAAGCCGTCTCTTTGACTCGTCTACACATAATAAATAGTAGATCAATCAATCAATACTAGAACTGAATCAACAACGGAAAATCAATAGTTCTCAAAAGGAAAAGAGATGGGTGATGATTGACGATACCGACGGCATGAAAAGCGGTGGGAGAAGCATTGAGAAAGGAGAGGAAATCAGAGACGAGGGAGCTCTTATCCATGGCTGGATCTCTTAACTTGAGTTCTTCGGGTTTTTGTGAGGCAGCACTCCAATGGATGTTCGGTTTCCGATCGTCCCTGTGTAAGTCTTGCCGGAGGTTCCGTTTCCATTTTAGTAACCCGAGAAGTTTTATTGGCCCATTACAAAGCCCAATTGGTTTTTTAAATAAATAGTTATTTATTCATGAGTACATAAAAAAAATGTTATTTATTCATATAAACGTTTTATACTTTTATGTAAAAACTTTCAATAAATTATTATACAAAAATTTGTTTCATTTGAAATTTTGAATTAACGCACTATTTAAAAATTTGTTCATTTTAAAAACTTTCAAATAAATTTTGTAGTCATATACTATAAATACCCTTCCTTATATGTGGTTGGATAATTTTGGTAATAACATAAGAATTCCCAAAACTAGAAGATTTTATGTGGTTGGGTAATTTCGGTAGTAACACATTCAAACACCATTAAACCAATCAAAACCGAACCGGACTAAGTGGTAATAAAATTAGAAATCGAAGGGTAATAAATTCTAGAAACCCTTTTTTTTTTTTTTTTAAAAA
>Ga0041059_1001881_pt1 | contig 16306 bp, 21 predicted proteins | sample AraColnosormetaG_FD_56232 | JGI IMG/M metagenome (GOLD analysis project Ga0041059, IMG submission 56232) | Arabidopsis roots microbial communities from North Carolina, USA - Col MF nosort | ecosystem: Host-associated > Plants > Roots > Unclassified | place: USA: North Carolina | collected...
TTTTTTTTTTTTTTTCATTTAGTGATTTAGTATGCACATGCATGGGATTAAGGAACAAAATTAAAGCATCTAATCTGTTGTAAAATTTGTTTAATCTCGATGAAAAGATTCGTGTGCTTTGTACCTTTCAATAAAGATGACAAGTGGAGCAAAGCTGATGTTTAACTTTTAGCTCATCAATTGAGTACATATGTATGCAAATAGGAATCAGAAGTTGGAAAAAAATGAAAAAAGGAAGAAAGTATTTTGTTTTGGTTGCTTAGATTTTAAGCAGTCTCCTTTATTTTATGGGTTCTTCTTATATTACTTTACAGATGAATCTATTCCCTTTCATCTCACTCTAATATGAAGAAGACTTGTCTTGATCCAGCTTGAGAAAAAAAGAAGAAGAAGACTTGTCTTGATCCAGCTTGAGAAAAAAAGCAATACAAATATTGGACCGAATAAAAAAAAAGCGGAGGCCTTTTTAAAAATAGTTTAAGCCCAATTTATGTATTAAAGGCCCAATGAATTGGTCGCTATCTACGCGTCCTAACGTGACGTTTGCCATGCATAGATTTTTCAATTTTTTTGACCACTCTAGTCTATAGTGCTCTATTTGTTTTTTGTTCTTGTTTCTTTTTGTCTCCCTAATTCAATATTCATGCTGTGATCATAAGTCCATAACAAAATAAAATACTTGGTCATGCATTAATCTCGTAATATTTAGTTGTATTTTTCAGCTTACAACAAAAAACAAAAAAACAAAAACAGAGCAGTAGTAGCAAAAAGAAAAAAGGGACAGTCTTTACCAATAGGAAACTGACACGATCCATCCTAAGAAACTTCAATTTTGGGGTTTCTCTTCGTCTTCTTCTTCTTCTTCTTCTAGATCGAGAGGGACATGGGTCTTACCAGCCGCCGTTGACGACTACGACGACCATTCTCTTCCTCTTCATCTTCTCTCCTTCTGCTTTTCTCTATTTCCTATTCTCTCCAAATTCACCATTTCCTTCCACCACTCAGAGATCTCCCTTTCTTATTAGCTATGTCTTCTTCTAACACGCCATCTTCTAGCGCCGCCGCTGCCGGATCGATAGATTCTTCCGCCGCCCGGAGAAATTCCAAGAGACCCAAGTGTATTTCTCCTTTCCCTCTTCCTCTTCCTTTCGATTCTCGTTGGTTAGATTCAATCAATATTCGCTGTGTCTTTGAATTTTGACTTCAAGTTCTTTAGTCAAAAATGATTATTAGGGTTCTTATTTTTTCATCGAAAGAATTGATTTTTAGCTGGAAGTCTTAGCTAGGAATCGAGAATGCTATAGCTAAAAGTTGATTGATCTGCAGATTCGAAATTTACTCAGCAGGAGCTTCCTGCTTGCAAACCAATTCTTACGCCTGGTTGGGTAAGCTTCTCTTCGTATTACTCATGTTTGAGTCTCCCAAGTTTTGTCTTTGAATCGCTATCAAATTTATCCTTTTTCCTTATCTCTTTTTCTGCAGGTGATTTCAACGTTTTTGATCATTAGTGTTATCTTCATTCCCCTTGGTGTTATTTCTCTCTTTGCTTCTCAGGATGTAAGTGACCATGACCCTGTGCTAATCTTCGTTTCATTGTTATCTATCTCAAATGTTTCAACTCTCATGCGCAGGTTGTTGAGATCGTTGATCGGTATGATAGTGCATGCATACCTCTATCTGATAGGGCTAACAAGGTTGCATACATTCAAGGAACTGGAAATAAATCTTGTACCCGGACGCTAATTGTGAGTTCCCTATGCATGTGCTTTGTTCTTGGAGATTTTATTAGCCTCTGAATGCTTTTGTTTACTTTCTCTGTTCTCTTTGGGTATTTTTAGGTGCCTAAGCGTATGAAGCAGCCTATCTACGTATATTACCAGCTTGAGAACTTCTACCAGAATCACCGCAGGTATTGTTGAACCGCTACATTGATATCACAAAGTGGTTGGGTGCAAGGAAAGAAATGTTCGCATTTAAAATTAGATGTGACTTAGATTCCTTACATATTTCTGGCATTTGATATCATAGGTATGTGAAAAGCCGAAGTGATTCGCAATTGAGAAGTGTGAAAGATGAGAATCAAATAGACGCATGCAAGCCTGAGGATGATTTTGGTGGGCAGCCAATTGTGCCATGTGGTCTAATTGCTTGGAGTCTCTTTAATGACACATACGTTCTATCAAGAAATAACCAGGGTTTAACGGTAAACAAGAAAGGAATTGCATGGAAGAGCGACAAGGAACACAAGTTTGGGAAAAATGTGTTTCCCAAGAACTTTCAGAAGGGCAATCTCACTGGTGGTGCCAGTCTAGATCCAAATAAACCAGTAAGCGTTTAATACCACAGTACAGTCTTAGACCCAGTCATATCCTTTGCAAAACGCTTAACTTAGTCTCCCTTTCTCTCTATCTCTTTCAGTTGAGTGATCAAGAGGATCTGATCGTGTGGATGAGGACTGCTGCGTTGCCAACATTTAGAAAATTATACGGGAAGATAGAGAGTGACTTGGAGAAGGGTGAGAACATACAAGTGACTCTGCAGAACAACTACAACACATACAGTTTCAGTGGGAAGAAGAAGCTTGTTCTGTCAACAACAAGTTGGCTTGGTGGAAAGAACGACTTCCTCGGCATTGCTTACCTCACCGTTGGGGGAATCTGTTTCGTCTTGGCACTTGCATTTACCGTCATGTATCTTGTGAAACCCAGGTTAGTAGCTTATCCTTGGCCTTTTAAATGTATTACTCATGTTCACGTAGATAGGTGTTGATTTGGTGTGGTATGGGGTTTGTGCAGGCGACTCGGTGATCCTACCTACTTGTCGTGGAACAGAATTCCTGGAGGTCGTTAAACAGATGACTGCATCATCTGCGTATATAAATCTACTTATCTCTGGTTGTAATTTGATCCAAAATTGAAAGTGATGATCTTTTTTTTTTTAATATAGATGTGAAATGTATGTATGATGTTACAGTTGGAATATGCTCATTACATAGAATGATTGATGCTTCCTATCATGCTCATTACCTTTTCTCTTTTTCTCCCAAAAAGCAGTCCCTCGAATCAATGAATGCGGATTATTAGCTGGCCTCTCTGCCTTTAACTATTGTTTGTATCTATCAAAGGCAGTCATTGTGTTCAAGATAGAATAGTATTGATTCTGAGATTAGAAACACCATTACAGATTCGAGAAAAAGAGCGGCATTTGGTTTGTTTGTTTGTTAGTTTCAGATCAAGAATCAGGCCCAGATGGCGAGGAGAGACATGGAACCTGCGCCTAGGACGAGAGAGAGATAAGCAGCCAAGTGAAGCCAGAGATTGGATTGCAATCTTGGATTCATAAAATCAGTAGCAAGAAGATCAACAAGTGACATGTATATGAGTATCCCAGCAGATGCAGCATTCAACATTCCTTCCACCATTATTGCCTCTTTGCTCTCTTTCCTGTAGCCTAAACCACTTGACATCCCCAACCCTATTCCTATCCCAAGTGGCGCCGTCACCGAGAAAAATGTCGCCATTAGCACTGTCGATTTCGACTTCATATCCGCCTATTCATATACACACAACATGATCATCATGCTATCATCAATCAATTGAATTTTGAACAATGAAGAAAAAATGATTGTTGTGACACGATTCGTCTAAGCTAAGCTACCTATGACCATAAACGATTTGGAAGAGACTAACCAGGGAGATGCATCCACCGAGGCCAAGACCTTCAAAGAACTGATGGAAAGATAGTGCAGCCATGAGTGGCTTTATGGTGTCTATGCTCTGTGAAGCTCCAAGTGATATCCCTATAATAACCGAATGCACAACTATCCCAATCTCAAGCACCTGCGACACTATACGTCTTCTGATCAACTCGGTCGAACCATGTGTGTGTCCGTGACTAGCGTGCGTGTGAATGTGAACATGACCCGCATGCTCTTCTTCATCTACTACTACGTTCACTTGCTTGCTCCCATGGTTATTGCTAAAATGTTGCCTCTTGTAATACCCTGTCGCGAATGTGTCGATCATAAGAGTCCCCATCGCCGACAGCATCGCTACAAAACCAGCAAACGGGAACTTCCCAGCTGTAGTGTCCTCAAGACATGGAGAGCTCAATCTCTCGAACGCGTCTGGTAAGATATGAACGAAACCTGTGCAGAGGATCACTCCTGCAGCAAAAGCTTTCACCATGAAGAAGATATCATTTTCCGGTTGTAACGCCGGAATCCTTTTCCCGATCAACGGTAGACTCACGCCGACTCCTCCGGCTACAAGAAGTAAAGCTATCGAACCAAGCTTTAGCTTCGTCGCTTTCTCTGCTTCGTCTTGAGACACAGGATCATCGTGACTTGTACAATCACTCGAGGCACAACACATATGCAAACATATTATCAATACTACACAAATTCTCAACATAGTTGTTGCCGAAAAACATCCACATTCAGACATGAGTTTAAGATATTTATGTTCTTGTTCTGTAAGAAAGTAAAGTTTGAAGAGTTATGGTGAAGAAAGAGGAGCTTTTTATAGAGAGAAAGCGAGAGAGAACCTCACTTTTGAAGCGAGTGGTCCATAAATGTTAGTAGCAGAATCTCTAGTTACGTAGAGTTGACCACTATACACATTTCTTTGTTTGTCGCACACAAAAAAATAATTAAATTCTGTTATTACTCTTATTGTATACCATTAAGTCTTTAACAATGACTAGATAAAATAGGATGGAACATTTACGGAAAAAGGCTGCGAAAGAATTCATTGGTTAGTATAAGAAATTCTGCAAGCATCTTAGATTGTAGTCTATGGATGGTTCAAGTAAGACGCCCTTTCGATCTCTTCTAATCATTACTTATCTATTTATACATTTTTGAGATATACAAACAATAATAAAACAAAGACGACAATTCAAAGATAGATGATTAGGGAAAGATCATAGAGACTAAAAGTGAGTTTGGAACATTATTGGTCTTAAACTTTAGGGGCGTAGAATAGGGTGGAAAAGAGATTAGCTGTGAATGCTAATCCTTGTAATTATTAGGTTAGTACATATCTTTTCACTTTACCAAAAGCAAAATATATGTGTATTATGAATTGAAAATTTGAAGACTTTTTTACTAGAAAGTAAAATGTGAAGACAGAATGTCGTCATGTTACTATGTGAGCCGTGAGGAGAGTGGTTTTGGTTTGATTTGTTAAATCTACTTTTGGATTCAAGAAACGTAAGATGGTCTCATCGTCCTCTCAAGGTGGGATGGGTGGGTAATGCTGGCCCAATCAAACCACGTGTTTCAAATTCAGATTTCACCATCGCCACTTGAGTGTGATGGTTACCTGAACCTAATGATTTTGGCCTTTTATATCTTGTTTTCGAAAACTCTGAACTATAAATAAGATATAGAGGTTTGAGAAAACAATGGTTGAATTTTCATAAGCAAAGAAATTGGAAAGAATCCAAGTTTGATCACACTTGACTATCATTTCACTTTTTTTTTGTTTTTAATTCCTAAAATTGATCTAATAGATTATATATAAACATATATGTACCTAATTAATCTCTGGTATATGTAAGACATTCACTTTTTATTTTTGGTTGGTAATTTTATATCGCTGCAGTATATGATTTAACGATTTAATAATTACGAATCATAATAACTATATCAAAGCGATACCAAAAACGATATAGTTAAATTTTATACCATTATTGTCTACTATTTTTTTTACCATTTCAAGATAATTTTATATCGTTTACCGTTTTTTCTTCCCGCGAAAAAATTCATACCACATTCTAGCTCCAATTGAATTAAAATGTATCAAATTCTCTATCAAATCAGGATTTTATAAACTATAAGGTACAATTTATATCCCAGCTGATTAACTCTAGTCCAAAGCTTAAAGACAGAACAGTATACCGGACTAAATTTCCGGTCCATTTTGTATAGGGAGACATTTTACTAAACAAACCGGTTTGGCGAACCGGAGTATTTGCATAACTGAAACAACATTTATAAGAAAGAAAAGTAGAAATGAAAAAAACATTTTGCATAGAAGAGAGAGAGGCGGAGAGAGAGGAAAGTGAAGAAGCAATCGTGAGAGACTCTCTCGAGTCTTCCCTGAGTCACTCCTCTCCTCTCACACCTTTTTGCTTCGCGATTAAGAGTCAGAGAGAGAGAGATAGTAAACATCGAACGTCTTCCATTTCATCTTCCTTCGATTACCTTGTTAGGGTTTTGTATTTTGGCTTCTGGATTCTTCTTCACTATGGTACGCGCTTTCTCCTTCTCCTCCTTTTGTTTTTTTCCCTCTGCTTTAGGTTTGCGGATCCTCTTATGGCGTCTTTGCTTTTCTGATTCTTAGAGTTTCATTTTAAGTCGAGTAGAAAACGAACAAGGCTCCTTAATTTTGCGATTTCAGTGATTGTCGACATCTTTGTTAATCATATGATTGGTTTTGTTTTCTGTAGCATAAGTTGAGCAGAAGCAACCGTGACAAACTTCAGCAGTTCGTGGCTATCACAGGAGCTAGGTAACTGGATCTATCTCCGTAGAGCAAGCCTTATCACTAGATTTGTTGTTATTAGGCCAAAACAGGGACTAGAATTGGTTTTGTCCATATTTATCTCAAATTGTGTGTTTGGTTTGATTTGTTTAAATAATGTGGGCAGTGAGAAGAATGCTCTTCAGGCTCTCAAAGCCAGTGATTGGCACCTTGAAGCAGCGTTTGATGTGTTTTACAGCCAGCCTCAACCAAGAAGCAATGCTGCTGAAGTAAGACGCTTGGAGGAGCTCTACAATAGATATAAAGGCAAGCTTCTTGTTGTTACTCTTTTGAGTTGATCATTTGTGTGTACCTTGTGCTTTAGTATTGACATGTTACGTCTTGCAGACCCGTATTCTGATATGATTCTTGCGGAGGGTATCTCGGTTCTGTGTAATGATCTTGAGGTATTTTATATCATTGCATAATGCTTTAAGAATGATGTGGTTTTATCTTCCATTAATAACAACTGTCTTGAATTTTTCTTCAGGTGGAACCGCAAGACATAGTCACGGTATGTTCAATATCAAACTTTTCCTACAACTTTGTCCATGTGTTCTTGCTTTCGTCTTGGGCTACCAAACTACATATGCTGAGTTAAACTCGTTGGTTTTCTTGCTCATCTTCTTTCAGTTGGTTCTTTCGTGGCATATGAATGCTGCAACAGCGTGTGAGTTTTCCAGGCAAGAATTTATCAGTGGATTACAGGCATTAGGGTGAGTGAAATGATCAAGGGTCTTTCCAGTTTTCTTTTATGTTGTGACCTGATCAAGGGTCTTTTGATGTGGAGTACTAAGACCCAATTTTCTGATGGCAGTGTAGATTCAATCGGGAAGTTGCAGGAAAAGCTGCCATTTATGCGTTCTGAGCTTAAAGATGAACGTAAGGAGAAAATTGAGTCGCCATTCTTTTATCTGGTTTACGATTTGATTGATGGATTGTCCCATGTTAGCTGACATATGTGTAATGTTTTTCTTGTGCATTTATCTTTTTCAGAAAAGTTCCATGAGATATACAACTTTGCTTTTGGGTGGGCGAAAGAGAAGGTGACAAAACTTGATTTGAAGTAGTTGCTTTTAGAAGATAGCTGTTTTTTCTTGGTCGGTGACAAATAGTGTAACTGTAAAATGTTTCAGGGGCAGAAATCTCTTGCCTTAGACACAGCGATTGGGATGTGGCAGTTGCTCTTTGCAGAAAGAGAGTGGCCTTTGGTAACTCACTGGTGTGATTTCTTGCAGGTAAACTCTCGAGTATAATAATATCATCAAGGCATGTTCTATCATATTTGTTACTTCTGATACAATTTTGTTTCCCAAAATCAGGATCGTCATAACAAGGCCATATCTAAGGACACATGGGCACAGCTACTGGAATTTTCAAGGGTAAAAGAAAAACTAGATACAGTTGTGCTATTGAGCTTACATTGATTGCAACTATGGGCTTAGCGTTGATATATGGATTGAGACAATATTTTGTGATGCAGATGGTCGACCCAGTGCTGTCGAATTACGATGCAGAAGGAGCATGGCCTTACCTGATTGATGAATTCGTTGAGTATTTGTATGACAAAAATGTCGTTGAGAAGTGACCAGCCAACTGGGAGAAGTAATCAACTCTATTTGACAATGTTCCTTTCTTCTCATTATTTTAAATAGACTTGCTTATCTCACAGATTTTTCTATTGTGTTTGTCAGAATCTTTAAATTGATGATTAAATAAGTAAGCTTTTCAACCTTAAGACTAATCTAGTTTTTAGTATAATGATACCAACAATTGCTCTTCTCTCTGTTACCAATAATCACCACAGGAACAAACTCCATCCTTAAAATGGTGGAACCTATTTGTATCTCTCACAACAATCTCTCTGTCCACTAGCTTCGAGATAAGCTTTGTAGCAGCATGACAGTTTACGCATGCTCTCAGATTCTTTGTGATCCGCAGTGGTGTGCCTTGGGGTGTACTTATAAGCCCATACGCAATCGCGATCCTCTCGCTGTGGCTGCACAAAGTCTCTTCAGCTTCTTCATCGTTGAGATCGTGCAATGAAGCATCCTTGTTAGCCACAAATCCACCTTCCTTCAATCTACTCTCTATCCACTCTACTTGTCTCTCTATCTCTTCATATCTCGGATGTGACTTATCACCCACTCGGAAAGCCTCCAACCTTCCCCTTACTTCAACCCAGCTACATCCAACGTCTTTGTTCAATCCTTTCTCCTTCATTCTCACTCGCACCTCTGCAACACGGTCCCACAAACGTGCTGCAGCATACAGATTAGAGAGCTGTACATAGTGGCCTGTGTTGGATGGGTCTATTGAGAAAAGCTGTTGAGCTGCATATTCTCCCAGTTCAACGTGGCGATGCTTCTTGCAAGCGCTTAGGAGTGCTCCCCAAACCGTTACACCGGGCTGGACCGGCATGCATTTGATCACTTCATAAGCTTGATCCAGATGACCAGCACGCCCGAGAAGATCAATGACACATGCATAATGTTGCTGTTGTGGATTTATTTTGTGATCCGCCATCCGGTTGAAAAACCACCAGCCTTCTCTTACCATGCCTGAATGGTTACAGGCCATGAGAAGCCCCAGAAAAGTGACGTCATTGGGATGTACTCCACCACGCTCCATTGCACGGTACAGACTGATTGCTTCTCTTGCCCGCCCGTGCAATCCATACCCAACAATCATAGCACTCCACACCACAACATCCCTGTCAAGTGTTCGGTCAAAAACCAACCTTGCGCCTTCTACACTTCCACATTTAGCAAACATATCGATTAATGCGCTGCTTATGAAAACGTCATCCCTGTAGTCACTTCTGCCTACATATTCATACATACTGCGAGCCTGCTCAAGAGAACCTACTTGAGCGCAAGCCGAAATGGCAGATGTTATAGAGATGGTGTCGGGTCTAACATCTTTATTGATCATCTCATGAAACATATCAATAGCTTCCCTGGCATAACCGTTCTTCGCATAGCCAGAGATCATGGCGTTCCACAAAATCAGGTTAGGTGACTTCATCTTATCAAACAGAATCTTGGCAGTTGCAACTTGGCCACATTTTGCATACATGGTGTTGAGAGAGATGAGTAAGTCAGGCTCTATTTCAAGACCCATCTTCACAACAGAAGCATGAATAGATCTCCCTTGCTTCAAATCCTGCAAGCAAGTGAAAGCATTGAGAACGCTGACAAGAGCTACCCAGTCAGGCTTCACATCCATCTTCCTCATCTGACTAAAAATCTCAAGAGCCTCCATAGGCTCACCGTTCTGAGCATAAGCTGAAACGATAGCAGTCCATGAGACTATCGTCCTCTCTGGCAATGGCAGTCCTTCAAACACAGTTCTCGCAGATCCCAAACGCCTACATTTCGCATACAAGGCAATGAGACCGTTCTGAACAAACACATCCGCATCAAATCCAAGCCTGAACACCTGAGCATGAACGAATCTACCCATCTGAAGATGAGACAAACCGCTGCAAGCTTTAAGAAGATGAGGGAAAGTGAAAGAATCAGGAGAAACACGAGCGAGTTGCATATTGGAATACATGAGAAGAGCATCTTGGAAGTGATTGTTCCTTGAATAACCCCTGATTATAGCATTCCAAGGGAATATTTGAGGACGAGGTAAATCGTCGAACACTTGGCGTGCAAAAGTAATGTCACCAAAGGAAGAGCTAGCGTGAATGAGCTTGGTGATCAAGAAACCACTGAACTGCAAACCTAAAACAAGTAAACGTGCGTGGATTTGCTTCAGCTGAGCTTTATGAGTGGCACTATCAATAAGCGAAGCGTAGAAAGAATCAGAATGGATTCCAGAATTGGCTGCACCAAAAAAAAAAAAAACATTTCACTTTGGTGGTTTTGGGATTGAATTGGACATAAGTAACAAGAGAGTTCTTCTTACTGTAGAGCAAAGGAGAAGCAAGACAAGATGCTTCCGACATGGTTATTACTCTGTCTTCCTTACTATTAGTTTTGTTATCTCCATCATTTTAAATAGTAGCACACTATTCACATATCAATGTTTGAATTACATGTTTTCTCGGAATATGTTTGATTTATTTGAAAAGCTTGTAAATATTTTTTGTGACTTGGGCCCATTCTCCTAATTCTCTACCAACACAAGCCTTTTAAGGCCCGGGGAGCGATTTGATTTTTTTTTTTTAGGGCAAACAATGTATTAATAATTCTTTAGTCCTATTGAATGAAAAAATAAATTAAGATTGAAAGATTATTATATTTATAACTAATAATAACAAATAAGCAGTATATTTAGGATTAGAAAAATAATCATATTAAGGAAATGAATCATAAGAAGTTTGTTAAAACAGTTACCAAATAAGAAAACACAATTAATCAGGCTCATAATCATATCTCGGTGAGAATCTATATAACTTATCCTTTAATTCTTAGGGTTTAAGCTTTTCCTAATCCTAAATGACATTAGCTTAACAACTCGCTTAAAGATCCACAATAAAATACTTAGGAGAGGCAGAAACAGAGCTCACGAGAAAAGCAAAATCATGAGTAATGATAGTTCTAATATTACTAATCTCTTCGAAGGTAGGGATAAAGGTATTGGTGCAAGCAGCAGCGACTCTGATGATGATCGAGCAGGTAAACCTAGAGTATTACTTGCAGACGAATTTAGGTCAAAATCTGCTAATCAATATATGAGACGTGAGGAGAAAGTTTTCGCAGGTTCTTCTACTGAGCAGGAAGAAGATGAATCCCAAAACCTTGTACCGGAGTCTAAACCGGGATCGGAAGGTGAAAAAGTGGGTGACATCGTTCGTTTTGGTAAAGACAGTTACTTCGTTATTGATATCTTCGAGAAAGAGATCATGGAGTTAGGAGACAAAGTGGATTTAAACTACAAGAGATTCAAAAAGTTCGAAGCTGTTGATGGAGGCGCTCCGCGAGATCATCACTTCTACAACTACCGTTGCTGTTACTCCTCTTATTTATGCGTCTGCGCGAGTAGTACTGTGGATAGATTGTGGGGGATTCTAGAGAGGGGTCTAGCCTCCAGAGAGAAGGAAGGCGTCAGCTTCTTCGTGAGAACTTACAAAGAGAGAAAAGAGCTGATGAGAGTTGCTGTCACTGTAACAGATTGTTATCAGAATCATAATTTGTACTTCTTCGACCTCAAGTTCCCCAAGGAGTATCCATATCAAGCACCGAGTTTCTATTACCATCCGTATGACCTTCGTTTGAGTACTCCTGAAGACCAAAAGTCACTGAGAGATAAGCACTGCTACAACATCGTAGATGTGTTTCTCCACATTCAAGAGATTGTGTTGATGAACACTAACAAGTCATGTAACCAGATGCTAGATATCCTGGAACGGCCACTCGCGGGGTTTCAAGATTTCGTAATAGGGTATTTTAGGAAGAAGGGGCCTTTGATTCTGCGGAACATGCTGCAAGAGTTTGATATGGAGGAAGAGAGGGACAAGAAAATGTTCTGGAAGATGTACTTTGCGTTTGAAGGCAATAAAGTTTATTGTGAGCAGATTCTCAACAGTGATCTGAAAGCAGAGCTGGAGAAATTGAAGGAGAAAGAGTATACATTAAGCGATTACTACTATGGCTCATCATCTTCCAACTACCCAACCTACACTCAAAGGGATGATGGTATCAAGAAGACTTCCAAAAGCTTTTGGAACAAGTACTTGTCTGTGTCTTTTGATTGATTACTAGTGTCTGGTCCATGTCTTTTCTTATCTCTTGATATTTTTTTTCAGAATTTTAATATGTGAGTTTTCTTTTCCGGGGAATGAGACTCTGATACATAGTAAAGTTTTGCATAGGTAGATTTAAAGCGAAAGAAACTCTTTTAAGTATACAGCGTTTGCCTTATAGATGGTAAGAGTTTCTAAACAGTGACTGGGATTGCTTCATCAAGGGCGATCACACCGGGAAGTACTTTTCCTTCCAACAGCTCCAAGCTGGCTCCACCACCAGTGGAGATGTGACTCATGACTCCTGCTACTCCTACTTTCTCCACTGCAGCCACTGAGTCTCCTCCTCCTATTATCGTTGTCACTCCTTTTTCACTTAGCTCTGCTAGTTTATTCGCTATCGCCTGCAACAACCATAATCCCAAACTTAATCTAATTTTCATCTACCATTTGTTTACTCTATGAGGAATCATTTTCTTACCTCTGTTCCAGCCGCAAACTTTTCCATCTCGAAAACTCCCATAGGTCCATTCCAAATGACTGTTTGTGTTGTGTCCAGAGCTTCGTTGAAAGTTTTGATAGAGTCTGGACCAATGTCCAGTCCCATCCATCCGTCCTCAATGCCTGATGCAGGCACAATCTACAAACATCCACATGACATACTTTACTCAGAACACAAAGCTCTAGCAAGATCAATATTAATCAATTCTATTCTCTCATCTATCTCCTTTAGGATGATCATCAACACAGAACATCATGCTTAAACAGGAACATAACTAACAACACCTACTTCTCATTTTTCTTTTATAAGGCACACATATAGAATTAAAACTGCCAAGCATTACGCAATTGCAAAATGAGAGAGACAGACCTTGCTGTTGGCATCAGGAGCAAACTTGTCAGCAACTACAACATCTGTTGGCAACAAAAGAGAGACTCCTTTGGCCTTAGCTTTGGCAAGGAGTTCTGTAGCCAATTCAAGCTTGTCTTCTTCAACAAGGGACGAACCAACTGAAAGACCCTGTGCCTTGTAGAATGTGAAGATCATTCCACCACCAAGAAGAAGAATATCACACTTCTCCAGAAGCGATTCAATAACTCCAATCTTGGATGAGACTTTGGAACCACCCACTATGGCTGCAAATGGTCTCTTTGGGTTTGAAACAGCACCAACTAGGTAGTCCAGTTCCTATAGAGGTAGAGAGAAGTAAACAAAAAGTTCATGGTACCATTTGTAGCAACGATGCTTCAATGCTGAATAGAATAATCTCTATCAAAATATTACCTTTTGCAAAAGGAAACCAGCAACTGAAGGCTTCAAGAACTTAGTGACTCCTTCGGTAGAAGCATGAGCTCTGTGAGCAGTTCCGAAAGCATCATTGACATAAAGGTCAGCTAGAGAAGCAAGCTTCTTAGCAAACTCAGGATCGTTCTTCTCTTCCTCCTTGTAAAACCTGACGTTCTCAAGAAGCAAAACTCCACCTTCAGGTAGAGAAGCCACCAAGCTTTCCACTTCTGGGCCAATACAATCATCAGCTTTCGTGACCTGCAAAATTCACCATCAATAAGCTGTCTCAAGTGATTGATTCTCATAGGTAGATGATTGATTACTGAGACAAATCACGGACTTTACCTCAATACCAAGAAGCTCGGAGAGCCTAGGGACAAGAGGAGCCAAACTAAACTTTGGGGTGACTCCCTTTGGCCTTCCCTGAAAGATCAAAGTGTTCAACTTTAGTTCAGGTGATGGAGGAATCAAACGTAAGGAGTGTGTGGGAATAATATTACCAGATGAGTGGAGAGGATAACTTTAGCACCATTTTCAATCAAATACTTGATCGTTGGAATGGCGGCACGGATTCTGGTATCGTCAGTGATAGTCTGATTATCATCGAGAGGTACATTGAGATCAGCTCTCACGAAAACCTTCTTCCCCTTCAAATCAGCTGAGGTCAGATCTCCGACGCTCTTCTTCGCCATAGAAACCACTCCTCTGCTTCCCTTCCCACGCACCGATTCAACTTTGGAAGCAACGTGGAGAGAGAAACGACGGGAATCTAGAGTGGCGGAGAAGCCTAGAGGACGCGCGGAAACAGAGGTAGAGGGAATTGGCAGAAGGGAGGCACGTGCGCGAGTTCCGGCGGAGGAAGCAACAGCGCCGGTGGACTTAAGGAGTGAAAAGGCGGAACTTGCGGCAGCGGAAGCCATGTGGATCAATCAAAGAAGATAAAAAGATGAGGAGATGAGAAACAGAGAGAGTGACTCACAATGTTCTTATTTATTAGCCATTTGAGATTTTATGAGTTTGGAATATTTCTCTCTTATCACTGATGAGAGGTTCAAAAGCGATTATCTTTTTGATCATATATTCGTTACTGTTTTGCCTCTTTTGCAAAGAAAGCTACTTTATTGTGCATAAGATAGTTTGATCTACATAATCTTAATACCATTTTCTCAGTCTCCAATGTAATTCAATAAACCAAAACATTTTTTCAATGTGCACTTATTTGATATCTGAAATTCAAATGATCTACAGCTTGCTGGTTGGGAGACCAACAGGCTTGGCCCTAGACCTCTTCTCCACCGCACGAGAGAGTTGCTTCACCGCTTCTTTAGGCAAGTGGCGAGGTTTGCTAAGCCACAGTCCTCCATCTACCACCATTGTTAGTCCGCTCACATATTTCCCTGTTAAACAAATCAAGCAATGAGTTACATCATCTAACCATGTATATATGTTTTATATTAAAGAGTGTGCTTTATTTAACTCAGCATACCAGAATCACAGCTGAGGTAGAGTGCAGCCATAGCGATATCCCACTTCTCTCCAACTTTATAAAGAGGCATGTACTCTCTGGTTTTGTTTTCAATCTCCTCAGGTACAAGTTTACTCATTCCAGGTGTACCTCCAATAGGACCTGGAGCAATCCCGTTCACTCTAATATCATAGTCAGTTCCCCACTCCAATGCCAAGTTTCTTGTGGTAGCATCAACTGCAGCCTGTTTCAAGTTTCAAACTCCTAAGATCACATTTTTGCTACATCTTTTGTTCCTATTACTTAGTTCTTGATTCTCTAACCAAAACTCAAGACATTGAATGACTCTATCAGACTAATCAAATTACCTTGGCTGCAGAGACATGTATTTGGTACCAAGAAGCCGTGTAGTGCAAAGTCGCGCTAATGTTAATAATCGAACCTCCACCGCTTGATGAGTCTCTTCCAGGCGCTCCTTTCTTAAGATACTTGAGAGCTGCGTGACACATGTTGAATGTTCCTACCGCATCAATGTCTAAGACTGCACATGCACAACAAAAAAACGTTTCCTTGAGCTAAATTGACAAACTTTCAGGCATAATTCTTCTCAGATCATGATCAAATTAATGAGAAAACGAAAAAGGAACCTGTTCTGAAGCCATTAGGAGACAAATCCTCAGCAGCAGCCAGAAAATTGCCAGCAGCGGCGTTAACAAGAATATCAAGTTTACCAAAATGCTGAAAAGTTGCTTCCACAACTCTTCTCGCATCTTCTTGCTTACGAACATCACCTTCCAATCCAATAGCCTTCAAACGAAACAGAAATCAGACAGATTCAAACACATATCCAACAAACAAAGTCCTCAAAACAAAAATCGCTGATTACCTGGATTCCAAGAGATCGAAGAGCAGAGACGGCGTCATCGAGGACTTGTTTTCGTCGTCCCATGATAGCGATAGAAGCTCCATGTTTGCCAAACTGAGAAGAGATCTCAAAACCGATACCGGATCCACCACCGGTGATGAGAGCCACTTGACCTCTGACGACATCAGGTTTGAACGGAGAGTCCATAACCACACACTCACACACAAGCAAACTCGCCAAAAGCTTTAAGACAAAATAAAATAAAATAAAAGGAGCCAGTCGCGTGTCTGTCTCTTCTTCTTATTACTTGGACCTCTTCACCTACTAACCAAACTTTACTTTAAATATCTCCCTATTTTTAGTGCCAAATTACAAATTCATTATCTTTCTACTAATTACAATATTTGTTACCATATGACTTCGATTGATAGTCAGCGTTTTCGTTATTTACCAAATATTAATAACC
>Ga0041059_1001882_pt1 | contig 16300 bp, 20 predicted proteins | sample AraColnosormetaG_FD_56232 | JGI IMG/M metagenome (GOLD analysis project Ga0041059, IMG submission 56232) | Arabidopsis roots microbial communities from North Carolina, USA - Col MF nosort | ecosystem: Host-associated > Plants > Roots > Unclassified | place: USA: North Carolina | collected...
AAAAAAAAAAAGTGAGGCTTTTTAAGTAGTCTCATGCTTATCTTTTGTTAGATATTTCTCTAATTAATGTTCCAAAGATGTTAGTGAGGCATTTCCGTTATCTATTCTTTAACTATGCGCCCAGAGTAGATGAACTGTAAGTGTTGGACCAAGTAAAGTCTAAACGATGTTCAAAATTTGATGTATGTGATGGAGTTGTTAAACACAAATATGTAAACCCAATTCACCAAAACTTGTTAGTCTTGAAAATAGTTTTGTACACCAAAACTTGTTTGTCAAAAAAACAGATACATACTCCTTTGTTCATTTTTAATTGATTTTCTAGATAAAAACACACAGATAATTAAAAAAAAATATTTAAACTGATTATAAATGTAGTAACTTTTGTGAGTTACATTTTTCTAGAATTCTAAACCAATAATTTTTAATTATTTGTCTTGAAGTTTAAAATTCATCAATAATAACTAATAAATAGTGCATAGAAAACGGGAAAAAAACCGAAAAAATCTCCATTTATTTTTAATTTGGCCGTTTAATACCTATAGTTTTAAATTTGGAATATAAATACCTTATTTATTTTTTATTGTCTCTTAAAACCATTGTCTTTTAAATTGTGGTAGTTTCGAACCTACCACTTAACAGGCGTTGATGGCCGTAACGGAATCATTTAACAGCGTTAAATTTTAACCCTACATGTTGTGATATTTATAAACAATGAATTTGCAGAAAATTACGTGCGTGTTGTCTTGGTCTGGTGGTAACAATAATGTAGGATAATCCTCAGTTCGCGGGTTCGAACCCCGCCTTTTTCCCATTTAGTTATTTTTTTGTTTTTCACTTCATCTTCTTCACCATCCCTGCAATTAATTTTTCCTTTATCTCCTCACCTTTTTCACAAAACCAACACAAATCTCACACTCTCCTCAAAGATTCCTTCAATTCACCAAAAACCCTAAATTTTCTCATATTTCAATGGCGATTTCATCTCCTGCTGCTACTTCCTCCTCCTCAAAATCCCTCAATTGCTTCACTTCCCCATCAATCTATATCATTTAACCAAAATCCCTAACTCTTTCTTCGTCTTTCCCCCAGTCAATCACATCTCTCTCCATCACCATAACCATAAATGATGAGAGTTGAAAAATAAAATCAATTACTAGAGATAAAAAAAAACCCGTGAAGAAGACGAAGTGAATCAGAAAAATAAAAAATAAAAATTAATAGGAATGGGATGTGGACTCGAACCGAGAAATTGGGATTACCCAAACTGTTCGTTACCACTAGACCAAGACAATATGAACAAATTTTTTTGTAAACCTGTTATTATATAATTAAAATACGTAAGGTTAAAATTTAACACTGTCAAATAATTCTGTTATGTTCATTGACGGCTGTTAAGTATCAGGTTCGAAATTACCAAAATTAAAAATATGATGGTTTTAAAAGATAACAAAAAATAAGTGAGGTATTTTATTCTAAATTTAAAACTACAGATATTAAACGGCCAAATTAAAAATAAATGATTTTTTTTTTGCTTTTTTCCCCATAAAAAACCTAAAAATCAATCTTTTTAAAACAATTTTTTTTCGGGAAAATCAATTAAAAAGGAACAAAGAGTATTTTTGTTTTCTTTAATTTCTTTACAAATTCATTTGAATACAAACAATAAGTTTACTACATCGAAGCTTAAAATGCACATATAAAGAGACTTAAATCCTAGTTTTTTATATACGATACGTTTAAAAAAATTTATTCAACTTATTTCATAGTCATAAATTGAAATGCATTAAAGAATAATATTTATAAGGGTATAAAACGTCAAAAGATGTAAATTATGTTGATAACTAATAAGATATTGTTGGTGAGAGATAAATAAAAAAAGATGTTATTTTTACTATTAAAGAGTTACTAAATAATAATGTTAATGAACATTCGACACTATAAATACACGCATAAATCCTCATTGGTAAAACAAAAACAAAGAAAATCAATTAAGAATAAAATATCAAAATATTTTAAAATGGAGAATAAAACAATGTTTATGATATTTTCTTTGATCATGGTTTTGCTATCGTTTTCTCATCCAACTTTCGGCAAAGAAAGCGATAATGACAAGCCACTCCTCATTTCAGACGACGAGTTTGATGCTATGATGGCAAGATCTCCTACATCGGACAATTATAACGAAAATGTTGGTAGTAAATATTCAAAGAAACAAATAAATTATCTTATGAACTGCAGTAAAAAGATGGCCGTCCCAGATAAATGTATAGAAGAAGTGATGGCTGAAATTATTCAGAACAAAAGTGCTTCAAGAGATTGTTGTTTGGGGATAGTGAAAGCTGGAAAGGAATGTCACATGGAATATATGAAATTATTTTTTCAAATGTATGAACTCAGGCGTTTTACTTCTAAAAGGTTTTCCAAAACTAATGAGATATGGAACAGATGTTCCACCGAAATTGGAGTTGTTTCACCATATTCTGGTTAAAAAAATGTAACTAATTTTATTATTTGAACAATACTATTATTTCCAATCGATTTTGTTTTATGTGATTTAGTTTTTTCTTTTGCCAACATGGAACCATTAATTATACCAACAATTTTATTTGCTTTTACTTATCAAACATATGATACAAAATGGCCTGACAAGATGTAGAAATCTTTGGTCATATAAATACAGTATTATCACTAACATTATATTTTCTTTGATTAAATAACACACTTAGAGTGTATTCGTGCCTTCGTGGCCTACCCATGGTATATTATCTTTCTATATCTTCGCTAATATGGAGCTAATGAAATTTAATCGTGCACTATTCATTTGTGAATCATACATTTTCCGTTTGAGTATATCTTGGCTATATGTGGCTTTGTTAGAAATCACTTTCTAATCGATAATCTACTCATATATGCTGATCAAATGTTAATATGTTAAACATCATTAAAAATTAAATTAGAATGTAAAATTTCGCATTAGACTTAATTTGACTCATGTTAAGAAAGTTTCTATATAAATTTAGCGTTAGGCTTATATTAACTCATGTTATGAAAGTTTCTATATAATTGTTTGGATTATGAAATAAGTAAATTATATACTTTGAAAAGAAAAGAATCAACAAAATAAAGTTATTTCATAAATTATATGTTTGGATTATGAGATAAGTAAAATATATATTATGAAATAACTTTAGTTTGTTGATTCTTTTCTTTTCAAAGTATAAATTTGATATGTTTGAGCAAATCCAAAATGAAATTACCAAATAGGAACACATTCGATATGATTATGAAGAAGGGGAGTAGGATACACACGGTCTAAAATAGCTTCATTTTGTTTACAAAGTTCATGAGTTAAATACATTTTCGTCTAAAGGAAGAACAACAACAGTGACTCAATGAGTTAACTTTAAACTGGATCACAGAAATATAGTAGCTTTTGTAACATGCATAAGTTGAGTTGGAAATCTCCATAGCAGTCTAAAATCGAAAATAATCAGTAATTTCAGAGTACTCTTGTTGATGCGAATGAACCAAATAGGTTTCTACTTCATTGTTGAATATCAAAGGTAGTGTGGTGAATGGTATAAAGATAATCAGTAAGTACTTCATTGTTGTATCAGTGATGTAAGTAACTCAATCGTAACAAAGGCACCATTCCGGTATCCGATTAGCATTTCCGAAATTTAGATGATAGAATCAATCAACAGAGATAATATCTCCGAAGAAATTTGTTATTTAGAGAATGACAAGTGACTTAACATTACGTTTCCAGATACCAAAATACCTAATCACGAACTGTTACATCAAATCTAAAGCAGAACCAGAACAAAATAGAGAACACACAAAACCAAGTAGAAGCATAACAAGCGAGAGAGAGAACATTCATTGGTAATCCCAAACCTAATTAAAGGAATTACCATCCTCCACCACCACCGCTTCCTCCGTAACCTCCTCCTTCACCACCACCGTATCCTCCTCCTCCCTCACGTCTTCCACCACCGTAGCTTCCGCCACCACCACCTCTTGAGGAGTAACCGCCGCCGCCGCCGCTGTATCCTCCTCCACCCTCGCGTCTACCGCCGCCACCTCCGTAGCTACCACCTCCACCGGAGTAACCTCCACCACCGCCGCTGCGGTATCCACCGCCACCACCTCCACGGTGGCCTCCGCCGCCACCGCTTCCTCGTGACTGAGCCTCGTTAACAGTGATGCTACGGCCATCGAGATCTTGTCCGTTCATTCCCTCAATCGCATCCTTCATGGCTTTCTCATCCTTGAAGGTGACGAATCCGAATCCCCTTGATCTTCCAGTCTCACGATCGTTAATGATCTGTTATCCAAATAATACAAAAACCAGATCAGCAAAACAATCCAACAAAACTGAACAAAAGCATTTAGATCTACAACAAATATACAAAATACAAAAAAATCCGATCGATCTCCGGGCTCACAGAAGCAGGAAGATGAACGTACCGATTTGGGAAAATACAAGTAACAGTAGTAGTAGTAGTAGTAACAAAGAACGAGAATAGTAACAGAGTAATCGAATCAAGTAACAGAGAAACACAAGATCGGAACAGATCCGTCGAGGATGAGATCATCGATATCACTCGGAGTCCGATCTCGGCGTGTAACAGACCTTGGAATCAATAACGTCGCCGTATTGAGCGAAGGCAGTCTCAAGAGCTCTGTCATCAGTGGCCCATGCTAGACCTCCAACGAAGCACCGATACTCAACATCACCGGACGCCATTGAAATTTGAAAAGAAGATCTAAGGGATTACAGTGAGAGTAGTGAGCAGTGAGATGTGTAGAACGATGTAGACGAAGTCTCGTTATTTATAAGGGGGCTGAGATATTAACCAAGGTTTAGATATTTTCTAGGTTTAGAGTCGGTTTACGTGAATTCTGGTTTAACCATGGTTAAATCTGTAGTTAAAATTCGTAGTGGTTGGGGACATATCACGTGACACTTTTTGGTTTAATGCGCAAATGGAAAGACGACGATGCGAGAAAAGATATTTTATCTTGGGACAAAGAAAAATATCTCAGTGGAGCAAAAAAATATCTCATATGTCAAATGACATCTTTATCCCTTAGTTTGAAATTTGAAATAACGTGGTGATACACAACTGATACTGGGCCGGATCAATTCGGCTAGTCCCTATTTTAGTCGCGATAGTAGTCTAGTATAATTGGGCCTGAACCATTGAGGCAGAAAAATATTAATTTGAGAAAAAGAGAATGTTGACAGTGGGATTTGAACCCACGCCCTTTCGGACCAGAACCTTAATCTGGCGCCTTAGACCAACTCGGCCATATCAACTTTGTTGCTACTTAGTTGCATGCATGTAATTTGAATATAAAACTACTCTCTGTGATTTCAAAAGCTACATTTTTTTTTTGTCGATAAACACTCCATTAAAACCCGTTCCAGGCATACAAACTCACTTCCAAGAGGAGCTGAACAAAGACCAGTAGGTTTACAAAGGATGAAATAAAGCCAAAGGTGTTGTTTACAAAGCACACAACAACCAAGCCAATAAGCAGTACAAGAACATAATTTGGTAAATAACTTAATACAAGGGATTTAAAAAACCTAAAGATAATAAGCATTACACACTGTAAAGCCATCTAATGTATCTTTAGTTAGCCATGTTTGAAGGCATTGTACAGTTTAACATGGTCTCAAGTTCTTCATGTTCCCTTTTAGATATAGTAATCAGAGTCAGATATTGAAAATGTAAGACTCAAAACAGAACACAAGAAACAGAGGATATATGAAGAATAAGAAGAACACATGCGTCTTTAGTTAGCTAGGGTTTTTTGTGAAGTTCTTTCCGTTTGCTTTTCGATATAGTTTCCGAAGAAAACAAAACATATGCAAATTTAAAGTGAATTTATGTTACCAATTACGTAATTTACTTTTCACTTTTTTGTAAAAAAGTAAAAATGAAGTAAGTGAAGAAAAACACAGTAAAGAAGGTAAATGATTTATGTATAAAAAATGCTTCTTTCTTCTACAAATTATTAATTTTTTAATTAAAATGATGAAACATTTTCTAAATTATATAAATATACACAACGGCTTCTTTTCACACATAAATTTCTTTTTAAAAAATCTTGACTTAGACTTTCCGTTAATTCGCTACCAACTCACACGGTGATGGTTTTAATCTCTGAAACTTCCGACGACGGCTCTACTGGCGGCGATCATCAAATCAAGAAACCTAAAAAAGAAGAGGATCGAAACAAGAAATTGAAAGAAAAGGTTCAGGTGTCGCTACCAATTCCAGAAGAACTCATCTTACGTTGCTTCCTACTCGTTCGGAGATGTCACCACCCGTCGCTTTCCCTCGTCTGCAGATCCTTCCATAGTCTCATGTCGAAGCTCTACGATGATCGCTTGCGTCTCGGCTACACCGAAAACGTTCTTTACGCCTACGTTGGATTCCCTCCTGTTGAAAACCCTAGCTGGTACATTCTCCATCGTAAACCCTATCGAAACTTGCCTAACACGATTTCGTTGAAATTGTGCAAAATCGATTCCCTCCCTCCCATGCCTTGGGGATCTACTGTCGTCACTATCGGATCGGATATCTATGTCATTGGTGGACGCGTCGGCGAGAAACTTTTAGAAGATGTAGGCGTAGGCTATAATAAACCCATAAGCGGTGGACGCCGCGGCGAGACATCCATAAGAGGTGGACACGCAGGCGAACGACGCATCTCGGATGTGACTCACATAAACTGCAGATTTCACGAGTATCGCTCCCTCCCGAGTATGAAGATGGCTCGCTGTCGCGCAGCCGCGGGTGTAATTGACGGAAAGATTTATGTGATCGGAGGTCGTAAGGTACGAACATCTGATTGGGTTGAAGTGTTCGATTTAAAGAAACAGAGTTGGAGTTCTGTGCCAGGTCCGTACCCTGAAGCGTTTGGAAGAGGAGAGTTTCTGACATATGCGGTGATGAAGGAGAAGATTTACTGTTTGGATCTTACTCGCAATATTCATATTTATGATCCTAAGGAAAGTAAATGGGAGTCTTGGACTCATGGACCGTTGAGTGCTTCTTGGAATGATTCGTCTTGTGTGGTTGATAATTTGCTGTTTTGCATCAATACATCAGTGTATTTCCTTGGATGGCCAATAAAAATATATGATCCAGAGAAGAAGACTTGGTTTTACTTGCAAGGTTTACAAGGTTTTCCAGCTAATGGTCTCTTTGTGGATGGATATAAAATGGCTAATTTTGGCGGGAAGTTGGTGATTTTGAGCGCTGATGTGCACCGGCTTAGGCGGTATGACTGTAGGAAAAGAGAGATTTGGTGCATAGAGATTGCTTGGGAAAGAAAGGAAGATGGTACATTTTGGGGGAAGGTCGAATCAGTGGCGGTTGTGCTTACACCAGCAAAGACGACTTCTGTTGACATTTGTGGAACTGTTACGGTTTGATATGATACATATGGGATGGTTTCATGCAGGGTATGCTTCTTTAAGTACTGTTGTTGATGAATTCAGATGTTTATAAATTGTCTCTAGTTTCAAGACTTAGTTAGGTTTTAATGAAACTTGCAGGTGAAGGATATATATTACATCTACTAAGATCAAGCAGAGTGGCTAAGAAGAAGCTGTTATCTGAAGCCTCAAGAGTAACCTTTTTGCACAATGTGAATTGATAATAAAATACTCTTATAGAATTAGTCTTCTGTACAACTCTTAAGCTGTAAAAAAGGTTAGGCCATTGTTTTTGACCTTAATGAAATGTTCTTACTAAATTTGTTGAAATGTATCTTTAGCTAGCCATATTTAACTTGGTCTCAAGTTATTTCTGTCTGCTTTTAGATATATAATTCCTCCGCAAGTAACCACAAATATTGAAAGCGCAAGACTTAAAACAGAACACAAGAAACAGAGGATATATGAAGAAAAAAGAAGAACACATGCGTAATTTAGTTAAGCATGTGTTCAATAATCTTCAGGGGTTGAGAAGTTGTTTTTTTCTGTTAATCTTGATGACTCAAAGGTATATAGTTCAATAATCGTGTATGATCAAAAGGACAAGTATTGGAAACTCTTGAGGGTTTACAAGGTTTCCGGCGAACATCCAGTTAGTGGTTTTTGGACAGTGAATTTTAAGCGTTGTCGAACTGTTACTCTTTGCAGAATTCAGGTATGCTTCAGTGATGAGTATGCTTTTAGTAAAAGTACTTTTGATGATGAAGATTTCAGATTTTCAGACATTTAAACAAAATAAAATTAGCTTTCATAGAAAAGTATCTTTAGAATTAGACATGTTGAAGAGGAATTAAACAGTTTACTTACAGTAACAAGGTGTCACGTTCTTTCTGTTTACTTTTGAATATGTAATTCAAGTAATTATTGCAAGTGTAAGAAAGATTAACCAAAGAAATCTGAATCAAGCAAAACATTGCGGATCTTGCAATCGATAATGTCCACAAATCCAGAGAATAACCCTCTCAAGATCATTTTCATAACATTACCGATAGCGATTACATAACATTTTATTATTCTCATATTAAAACCTCTTATAATCCAGCCATCTTCTTCTGCTTTTCGTTTATCAACCTAACTAACTCTAGTGCAAATTCAGCAGACCTGTTTTTGCGCCGTTGCCTAGCTACTTCCACAGTGATGGATCCAACATTAACACATTTACTTCGAGACTCTTCCACGTCCATAATCATAATGGCATCTGTCATAGATTTTTCCTCCTCGAAAGTAACAAATCCGAATCTTCTTGACTTTCCAGTGTCACGATCGTAAATGATCTGTGAAAAAAACATAGAAAAATCAAAACAAATCAGTAAGAACTCCAACAATAAAAAAGTTGATACCAAAAACGTGAAAGGATATTCATAGATCAATCTCAATTCTTAAGGTCATGTATAGATAACGGACTTTAGAATCGATCACGTTGCCAAACTTTGAAAATATATCCGTAAGATCTTTTTCATCGGTGTCCTGATCAAGACCACGAACAAAGCAAGTGTATTCAACATTTGTAGCCATTGTTTGAAAGAGATATATCAAAGATAAAGTATAGGTTCTACCGAGCCCAAAAAATGCAAAAATATAGGTTCTACCGAGAATTGAACTCGGGTTACTGGATTCAGAGTCCAATGTCCTAACCGCTAGACCATAGAACCAATTGATACGTATCTAACTTATTATTTATTTATACTTGTTTTATTTCATCTTCTCCGAGCCGTTGCTTTGCTCTATCTCTTTTCCATTTTACTACTTTCTCCGTTCACTGTAAAACCATCTCTCTCAATTCTCTCCGACAACGTTGCTCTAATGCTTCTCCACTGCAACGTTAGCTACTACACCTCAACGTTTTCCTTCATCTCCTCATCTCTCCGCCGTCAAGACAACGCCGACGATTCACAAGATACAGTAATCCGTCGCCGCCACAATGCTAGATCCATTTCTCTATACATCCGCCATAATCGAGACCTAAAGCTCAACAAAAACCCTAACGAATCTCAAGAAACCTTTGTTCCTCCTCCTCCTCCTCCGCGGCGAGATTTAGACGGTGAAAACCGATCCAAGCTACTTGAGCTCTCTCTTGTAACTAGAAGAACTCCACAATTTCCTGGTTCAATCTACGCTCAATCTGCTTCTGATGCTGATATTGCTTCTTCTCTTCCTTCGCTTCGTAATTTTCTCGGCTCTGATGGTGATGATGATGGAGAGAGTGAGAGGGAGATGATAGTTAAAGCGCTTGAGATTAGAAGGAAAGTGACGAAAGAGATTATCAAAGAGTCTTTGGTTAGGAAAGGTAGATTTGGGATTACGTATGCGACTAATGTCACTGATCGTTTGGGTGATTTCGTTGATCATGTTATGATTCAAGCTGCGGCGTTGAAACGGTTGCCGGAATTTTCAGAGTCTAGATTCAATCTTCGCGCTAGGACGGTTATTGAAGACTCCAATTTCGTTCCTCTTGTAAGGTCAAGCTCCATTTTTTTGTGCTTCTGGGTTTGTGTATATTAGTGCACATAAGTTGTTCGATAATATGTCTCTTAGAAACAAGTTCAAAGAAGTAGTAGAATATTTTTAACTATGTTTCTGAATTGTGCAGGTGGTTGAAGCACCATGAGTTGTCATATAATAGAATAGCGAAGATCATATGCATGTCAAAAGGAAATCTCGACTCCATAAGGATCATGATCGAGTGGCTGAAGAGCATTCATGTGAAGGGTGAATTCATTGCAGTTGCGTTCTTGAGATCTGGGGATAATATATTGCAACGTAACCGTGAGGAACTAAACGAAATTGTTGAGTATCTAGAGAGCAATGGTGTGAGGAGGGATTGGATGGGTTATGTGGTTGGAAGATGTCCTGAGTTGCTGTCTTTCAGCATGGAAGAAGTGAAAAGCCGTGTTGATTTCTTCTTGAAAATGGGTATGAATCAGAATGACTTTGGCACTATGGTCTATGATTATCCAAAGATAATTGGCTTCTTCTCATTCCAAGTGATGGAGAAAAAGGTACTGAAAGCTCTTTTTAATACTCCAGCGTTAAGATTGTCGTTTAAGTTCATAATTGTGTTGCTTGTATTAAACCAGATCAATTACCTGAAAGAGTTTGGCCTTAGCACAGAAGAAGTTGGGAGACTATTAGCCTACAAGCCACACCTAATGGGATGCAGTATTGAAGAAAGATGGAAGCCTCTAGTCAAATATTTCTACTACCTTGGAATCCCCAAAGAAGGAATGAAAAGAATCCTTGTCGTGAAACCAATTCTTTACTGCATTGATTTGGAGAAGACGATCGCCCCAAAGGTAGTTGAACTTCGTTATAACGTATGAACTCCCTATACCATACACACAGCAGATTCCATTAACTCAGCTTCTCTCTTGTGTTTTTAAAGGTAAGATTTTTGCAGGAGATGGGTATCCCTAATGAAGCCATTGGAAACATGTTAGTAAAGTTTCCTTCTTTACTTACAAATAGCCTCTACAAGAAAATCCGACCTGTGGTTAGTAATTACTTCCTCTATGAAACAAAGATGTTCCATCGAATGTTGTTATGTTAGTGTTGTTACTCATAACATATGATGATTTCAGAAGCTGCATCTGATATTGTACAAGTTGTGGTTGTACAGGTGATTTTTCTCTTAACCAGAGCCGGAGTAACCCAAAAGGATATCGGTAAAGTTATAGCAATGGATCCAGCTCTCCTTGGATGCAGCATAGGGACGAAGCTAGAACCCAACATGAGATACTATATATCATTGGGAATTCGATTTTATCAACTAGGCGAAATGATTGCTGATTTCCCGATGCTGCTTCGGTATAACGTTGATAATCTGCGCCCAAAATACCGTTACTTGCGAAGAACAATGATCCGTCCGCTTCAAGATCTCATAGAGTTTCCCAGGTACCAGAAAAAGAATTGATAAAAATAATCCCTTCAAAGTGTAGCTTTTGAGAACCATGGCACTTGTAACAGATTTTTTAGCTACTCACTAGAGCGTCGGATAATCCCAAGGCACACCATTATGGTTGAGAACAGAGTTAACTTCAAGCTCAGATACATGTTGGCTTGTACGGATGAAGAGTTTGAGAGGAGAGTGAGAGATAAAGTGGAGAGAAGAGAGAGATTCGAAGCTGGCCTCGACTCTGAGGATTCTCAACCGTCGGATGAGAACATCTCCGATCAGGAGATTGCTTTCTCAGACGAAGCGGAAGAAGAAGAGGATTTGACAGAATGAAGAGGATTTAGCATAATGAATAGTTCTGTACAGTTTAACACAATTATAAACGAACGAATGTGTGAATGAGTCTATATTTATAAATACTAAAATGAGAATACTTGTTCTTTCATGTCCTAAGAATTCGAAAAAGCACTTTTACAGTTTGTGAAACCAAACGCTCAATCGCCTCCTCCGCCATCTTTTCTCTTCCGGTGCTCTTGATTCTCTCAACTCCGCCGTATATATTTCAAATAAAGAGAGAGTCGGTTTAGGGTTAACCAGAAGTGAGTGTATAATTGATAGATTAGAGAGTATTGGGACTTTTTTAATCTATAGCGATAACTTCGGGTCCTTAAGTTGAAAATAATTTTTCTTCAGCTATTGACTGAAATGACATCGTTTTAGTATGATTCTCAGTTTTCGGCTATTTGCATGGGAGTGCCACGTGGCATGTGGAGAAGTTGCCAGTGAACGAGTTATTCTCTCTACCTCAACGTCACTAAAACCGAATGCGAAAAGGAAAAAAAATAGCAAAAGCAAAAAACTAAAACAGAGGATTCTCAGAGATCACGAGAGCAAGAAAACGATGAGGAAGATGAAGCACTTGTCCTCCATTGCAAACGATGTCGTTCAGAGATGCTCACAGTATTTCTTTTCTCCTTGTCTATATACTTATTTGCAGATCTATGTTTTGATTAATAGAAATTATAGTGTACTGGATCATAATCAAAATCATGGAAGTCAAACAATTTATGGGATTTCTTTTCCTTGATGGTAAAGCCAAAAGAACAGCAAACCGGTTACACCCGGTTTAGCATCGTTTTAATCTATGAATTTTGTGATGATTGATGTTGTAGGGAACTAGAGACAACCATTGATGATTTAGTGAAAGAATTTGAATGTCAATGGAAGCCAGGAAGCACGGGAGGTACTTACTCGAAGAAGTTTGTGGAATTTTGCAACTCAAAGGTGACGAGTCGGGTTTGTGAAAACATACTTGAGAGAATAAAAGATGGTTCCTTTACACGTCTCACGTTCGATATGATGCTTGCGTGGCAACAACCTGACGCAGATGATAATGAGTCTTATAAGGTATATACCTAACTGTAACTTGATATGATCACTTAAAGTTTCTTGGTTCTCAAGTCATGTTTTTACTTGTGTTCAAAGGAAGCAGTAGGTAAAGAGAGTGAAGACAAGAGGATTCAAGCAACTTTATCCCCAGAGCAAGATGACATCTCGCTTTTTTATTCAGACATGATGCCGCTTCTCGTAAGCAATGTTTGTTTTTCGAACTGTGACATCGGATTAACTTTTATAAATAGTAGTTTATAGTACCTCTCAACTTTTATATATCATGTGAAGGTTGATCATGAACCAAGTGTGGGTGAAGATGCTTTTGTCTATTTAGGCTCAATCATTCCTCTTCCCGTGGATATCATCAACGGAAGATACACATTTGAGACTCTAACTGCTCCGACCGGTCACCAACTTCACTTCCCAGCTTATGATATGTTTGTCAAAGAAATACACAAGTAATTATTCTTATACATAGCATAGTTGGTTTCTAGGCTCAATACATATGATGTCTTCTTTTCTATCTATTTGATTTAATTTCGTATTATTTACCATGTATCAATCAAGGTGTATGAAGCATTTGCAAAAGCAATCGACGCCTAAAGGGATCGAATTAGCGGATGATGAAATTATATTGCACGTTGAAGGAACAATGGCTTCACAGAGAGTGATTCGCCACATTAAAGAAACAAGCTGGCCAGGTTTAGTTTCATTATTGTTTCCTTATGTTATGTATGTCTCAAGTTTGATGAAAAAAAAATGTCTTGAATTTTGTAGGTAGGCTTACTTTGACAAACTATGCACTATACTTCGAAGCCGCGGGAATTATAAACTATGAAGATGCTATAAAGATAGATCTTTCTAAGGACAATGAAAAGTCTACAAAGCCTATGTCCACTGGTCCATTGGGTGCTCCTCTTTTTGACAAGGCCATTGTCTACGAGTCTCCAGATTTGTAAGAATTCATCAATTTATGGAACATGTTGGCTTATTTGTGTATGAATTATAACAGAAAATTTTTCTTTTGATGCATTTTTAGTGAGGAGGGAATAGTCATAGAGTTTCCGGAGATGACAAGCTCAACGAGACGAGATCATTGGCTTATGCTTGTAAAAGAAATAACATTAATGCACAAGTTCTTGAGGAAATTCAATGTTGAGTCTCCCTTGCAATCATGGGAAATCCATTCAAGAACAATCTTGGGAATAATACGGTTGCACGCAGCCCGCGAGATGTTAAGAATTTCTCCCCCGGATCCAAAAAACTTTTTAATATTTAGTTTGTTTGAGGAAGTTCCAAAGGGAGACTATGTACTTGAGGAGCTCGCAGAGATTAGTCTAAAGATAGGCACTACCAGAAACCCGTGTAGTGCTAGCTCCATATTGAGGAATATGAACATGGATCAGCTTGGTGACATGATAAAAGAAGAGGGTGAAGATATATGCAAGGAGAAGGTGGTCAAAGTGACTGATAAAGAAGAAATGCTTGCGTCTCTTGAGAGTGCAGTGAATCAATCTAGAGAAGAGGGAAAGGTTATTGAAAAGGCTAGAGCCACGACAGCGGAACTCGAAGAAGAAGGGATTAGTGAAAGTGTAGCAGTTCTTATGGTAAGTAGATTTTTATGAATGTGCATGTTGGCATAATTTATGGTGTATTGAACTGACAATAATGAGATATTCTGTAGGAGTTGTTGAGGCCGTTGCAAGACGTATTACCATGGTTCCAAGAAGTGATTTATTGGGAAAGGCCGTCTCGTACACTGTTTGTTTTAGCCATTACTATTTTAACCGTCTACAAGTGAGTTTAAAAGTAACATAACGGAGATGAGTTAGTTCATGGATACATATATTAATCAAGAAACTAAACTTATGTTACAGGGAGTGGGTTGGTAAGGCTATAGCTGCTTGCTTAATATGGGTGGTGGCAAAAATGGCTCAAGCTAGAAATAAGATGGTCCATACAAAAAGTGAGGATGCGGTAACAGTGAGCACTGAATCTGACCAAACAGTGACTGAGAGCATTGTGTCTGCTCAATATGGCTTAATTAGACTTCACCAGTTGATGCAACATGTTAACGTCACCATCTTGAAATTGCGGTCTCTATATACCTCCAAGGCTAGCAAGGTAACTAATGTTTATATCGCGATATTAATCGTTTTTGTTATTTCGAAAGTGTGTTCTCTTTTAAAGTGTAGCGTCTCTTACTCGTGGTTGTAGCATGCAAGCATGGTGATGGCGTTGATGCTAGTGTTGGCGAGCTTCTTCGCAGTGGTGCCGTTCAAGTTGTTCATAATATTTGGTATAGTATATTGCTTTGTAATGACATCAAGCGTCGGAACATACATGAGCAACGATCAGAGTAACCGGAGAATGAAAGAGTGGTGGGATTCCATACCCATTGTTCCCGTTCGTGTACGTAACGCTTCGTCCAAGTAGTTCTTCATCACTTAGTGTGAGATAAGGCACAAAGCTTTAAAAGGAGCGGTAGTGGTCCGAATGTTTTTTCTCTCCTTTTTATCAAACGCTACTAGAGAAAGAATGTTTTTTAAACAGTTTTGTTTTGTAAAATATTTTCAATCTTACGTTACTGCTACTATTATAGTAATAAATAAGAAAATTAGTATTAATATATTTCTTTTCTTTCTATGGAATTGGAACCTATAGAAGTTATATTACCAATTGGCAATTGATCGAATTACTCGTCAACAGTTTATATTATTTTCGTCTCCTCCGGGAGACCGGGACAAATAAAAAGTAGTACTTCATCTGTTTCTTATTAATCTATTTTCTATAAGAAAAAAATATTTCAAACAAATTCTTTTTATCATCAATTGTAAAGTTAAAAACAAAATAATTGAATAATAATGGTTTAGAGTTACAGAAAATTGTAAGTCACAAATTAATGTATTTATAATTAAGTTTTAATATGTTTCATGCATGAAAATTCTACTAAACATAAACATATGGAATTAACCTAAACATATACTACTAGAACAGTATCTCAACCTAAAATTATTTTGATAAAAGCACATTTATTTATTTTGAAGTCAACATTTATTTATCCAAAATCAAATTGTATGGAAACAAATTTGTGTTTTAACTTTTGTTATATTAATTGTTAAATTTTTGACCCGTCATATAAGACTTAATTTAAGGAGCATTGGAGCAAGTAAGAAGTCAAGAACATCAAAAAAGATTTACAACCAAACTGGGAAAAAATATGTATATATATATATTATAAGAGAAGAAGTTTTTTTAATATATAAGAGAAAAAATTAGATATCTACGGAAAATGAAAAGCGAGAAATCTGCAGATGCTTATGGAACATATTTTCTTCTAATATCAACCATTTTCTTGCTTTTCATTGCACGTAAGTCATTACTTGGTTCATAAAATTCAAATACAAAAACTGATCTTTTTGTGATAGTGGGTGATCTTTGAATGTATTGGTTATGTTTTTGTTTTATATATATATATATATATATATATATATATA